>Ga0228710_1009318_pt1 | contig 13681 bp, 4 predicted proteins | sample MedpolnodulmetaG_FD_177995 | JGI IMG/M metagenome (GOLD analysis project Ga0228710, IMG submission 177995) | Root nodule microbial communities from Medicago polymorpha collected in Santa Monica, California, United States - pink nodules | ecosystem: Host-associated > Plants > Roots > Nodule...
AAATAAAAAGACAATGGACGTATATTTATTTGATATAACATAAAAGATAAAATCAAGGAAAAAATTTAAATGAAAAAAGTGTTAAATGAAATTAAATTAAAAAAGCAAATACAAAATTTTGCCTAAAACTATTTACTACTTCATTATACTAAAGTTTTTTTTAGGCTAAAGTACATGTACATGTCATCACCATAAACTGAAAAGTACGTTAGTGTTAGGTACACGATGAAAAGCTGAAAACGTTGACCCCTTGAAACGCGATTCTAGCTGGTTTGGTTTTTTTTCAACTCTATGACGCCATCGTATGTTTCCAAGTTCAAACTCAACTCTGGGTGAAGCTGCTATTCCTACTCAATTTTACGTTCTTCGACTGTCATGTTAATTTTCATTAAATTGTAGATAAAAATGATATTTGTATGACCATTTTGTGATAACTTTCTTTCTCATATTTACTTTATGTTTTTACTTTATCTCTATATTATTTTAGTTTTCGTGTCAATACATACATTTTCAATAAAAAACTTATAATTGTCAAATAAATTCTCAACTAAACGGTCCCTGTGCTTAGCTCAGTTGGTAAGGACAATATATAATATATGCAAGGTCCGGGGTTCGAATCCGGACACCAAAAAAAAAAGTGTCAACGAAATAAAAATAAACTTTTATATCCCTCGGATTAGTCGATTCTTGGATCGGATATCGAATTTTTTTTAAAAAAAAAATCTCAACCAAACGGTTGTTCAAATAACACATCTCATTATATAAATATTTTGTTAAAAAATGACATGGAAAGTTAAGGGTTGTGTAGAGCAACTGGCATATTGTTTTTTCTTTTAGCAACTGTTAGGCATATTGTTACAATCTTAAACCCTCAATTATCCTTGATACCCTGGCATTGGTGTTGTCTTGTTGGTGTGAAGACACTACCACAACCCATCGATGCTCTTACATTGGTGTATGCATTTATTCATTGGTATCATTTAATGATATCATTTCTCATATGCATGATCATTCCCATTGCATTTGTATACTCACTCTGCAATGAATATTCGTCATGTCCGTTACATTTGCACTACACAATGCATATGATAAGACTCTTAATTCGTCTTGAAAAGGCTAAAATCCTTGAAAAATACAGTGTTCATATTTTCATGTTTTTTGTCATCATAAAAAATAAGGAGATTGTTAGAACCATGTTGGTTTAGATAGAAAATCTTAATTGCTGATGTTTTGATGATAACAAAGAACAATTTATATATGGATTGTGTGTTTAAGTGTATAGGCAATCCAAGTGGAAACCATAAATATATTTAGGACTATCTAAAAAATTGGGGAACTTTTCTTCTTAATACTAAATCCTTCTTATTTGGGGAACTTAAAAATTGTATTGGAGGAGGTTTTTGGAGGTTTATATGAATTCTTTAAATTTAATCTATGTTGTTATATTATTTTTAAAATTAAAAATATAGTAATCATATGCATTAATTTATCATTATCTAAAAAACTACTATTTTAAAAAATTTGTAAGATTTCTCCATTTTTGCTCATATTTTTCACTCCTTGAAGCCTGTCTTTCCTCTCTCCTCCAAACTTGCAAACAAAGTCTCAAAGAATGTTAACATGGAAACTTAATGATAATTGTATATTTGAAAACCATGAAGAACTCGCTACAAATGTCCTGGTCAAAATAACACCAAGCCTAAAGTCAATCATCTAGATTATACCAAAGCAAATAAGTTTTCCTGAAGCAAAGCAAAACAGGAAAATCATCTTCTGAAAGCAAAACATATCATCTAGATAAACGTTTAAAGAAAGTCTATTTGGATTAACGTTTAAGATAGTTCGTCTGGGTTGTTGTTCAAGAAGTTAACTTGGAGTATTGTTCAAATCATGAGACAAAAGTATTGGTGCACACGACGGCGCAAGTACAAAAACTGATAAAAATGTAAGTTCTGTTTCAAATTGTATTTTTAAACTCAATACTTTTATGCATTGTAGTACATTTTTAAAAAACGAAGACGCTGAGATTTATAGCAGTGGAACACCAGCCATTTTCATCAACTTTGAAGTTCCAACTGCATAGTTGAAAAATTGTTTAAAAAAAAGAACATTAGGATAGTGGAAATTAAGTCCAAATATTTGTGGAATTGGAAAGAATAAAAATTGTTCATAGAGCTAAAAACACAAGAAAGATATTAAATACCTTTCAAGTCTCAAGGTAGTTTTGTATTGGCACACCAGACTCTTCCGTCAACTTTTTATAAATAGCTTGCAATTTTCTAGTTATTTCCCCAACTTTTCCATTACCAATTGTGCGTCCGTCAACCTTCACTACCTGCAGGTGGTAAACAAAAGTTTTAGCACATCATATGAGGAAAAAAAAGTATCTACTAAATGGTTGCAAGCAGCCAAGTTAAATGAACATTAAGTTTGTGTTATTGAAGTATAAGGCACTTACTGGGCTTAGTTCTCCCATTGTTCCTGTTGTCCATACCTGCAAGGCAACCTTCTAGTTATAACTTGACATAAATTTGATTCAAACCAATAGAGAGAGGGAGCATTAAAATTATGGAACATTTTGAATGTAAGGCTATACTACTGCCTATGTTAATCTCAATGACATGGACCAAATACGTAATAGTGGTTTATGATAGAACATTATGGCGTTACATTTATGCAGTTATTGAAATGAAAACCAAAATCAGTAGGCATTTTATTTACGACTGGATATTGGTTGGGTAGCATATTGTGCAATCCTATTCTATTGTCAATAAAAGTAAGTTATTTCTATTATATTTCTATGTTTGGTACCGGTTTCTATCACAAATACTTGTTCAATAAAAAAAAAAGCAGTTTCTTAGATTAACAGATTTCAGGAAAAAAAGTATATATTATTGGTGAACCTCATCTGCTGTATGCACTTCTGACAGGCTGATTCTCCGCTCTTCCAAAATAAACTGCTCCTTCACCACGAGATCCATAACCTTAAATTGTGAAACATTTCAGTTCTGTAAGTACCAAACAATAATAATAATTTCCACAAAATAAAAATGCAATAATAAACAAATCTCATTGAGAGAAAAGGAATTTGGCACTTACAGTTGCTCGAGTAATGCCAGGAAGACAATAATCGGCATGTGGTGTCAAAACACGACCTTTCTTAACTATGAACTACATAAAGTAAAGCAATAAATTAGTTGACATGTAGACATAGTCTACCGACTACCATTGCCAGTTTTTAGAAAAAACTTGTGCAAAAGGAAACACAAAAGGAAAATCTTTTAACCCTTCTCAAGTATCTAATGACGAGATTTAACAAGATTTAATTACCACTTCGGGGAGCAAGCTTAGAGGGGAAATGAACATTGTGCAAGAAGATGATTTTGCATAAGCTATGCACTAAACTGACTGAGTATGTAATCAACATAAATTATCAATATTGGGTAAATCAACTCCATGCTACCTAGCAACCCTAGTATGTTATTATCAAAATAGAGAGCAAAGACCTTTATAACAGTTGAGTCAAAGTTCGAGACATACGATGTTTGTAGCATTGGTTTCAGATACAAAACCATCCTTATCAAGCATGATTGCATCGTCTGCTTTGCCATTATTCCCTTCAACCTGCACCAGACCAAACAACGGCATTTTGATTGAAGTATTATTCGGAAAGTCAGGTATTAACACGAGGAGATGTTAAAATATGGTTTCTCGATAGTTGCACTCATTAAATTTTGAAGTACTGCAGTTCCTTCATTAGTAATAAATCATCAATGTGTGTTTATGTACATATCATTAATCATAAAGATCCTCCCAGATTAACAACAAATATCCTGGTTAGGTAAACAAACAAATTGCATATTTTCATATTAATTATTGCCCACAGTATAGATGGATATTAATCTAAGGATTAACCTATCAAAATTCATGATTAGCTCAAAACAACCACCCTTGTTCTCATGTAGACAATCTACTAGCAATAATCCTACTCATAACTTATTCCAGTTGAATTATTATATGTAAAAACTCAAGAGGTGAATAGCAAATTACCTTGGCGAGTATGTTATTGAGGAGATTGTTATGGTGTATCTTTGAATCCAAACTCTGGGTGAAACAAACAAACAATTAACTAGACAGACCAAAAAAGAGTATGTCAATCAATCCGGAACATTGTTGGTTTTGAATTAATCTCCTTGATTAAAAGGTAGTATTTCCCTAGCAAGTCCATGCAAAATTTCAATTATCTTAATGAATAAAATCAGAATTTCATACACGAAAGTATGAAATCATGACAACAATTCAAGCATAGATTATTAAATAAGAACTTCCTTCTCAAATTAACAATTATAGAAACAAGAAACTTACATTTGGTGCGTTGCGGCGTGTTGTGGCCGTTACAAGAACTATACCACGCTCATTATCATAAACAGGTGGCTTCCATTCAGTGAGCACTGCATAATTCATTGAAGACCAATTTCAGTATAACATTTCATGCCAAGTAGAAAAGCATATTGTTGAGAAATAAAATATTTAAGGTTCAAAACTTAAAAGCTTAACTTATTGCTCCTATCAGCATATCAAGTCCATGAAATGACTCAACTAACCATCATAAAAATCACATAAATCTCTACAAGAACAAGATCTAACCCAGATTGCCTTTGAAGAGTTAAATCACATTGGCATATCAAGTCCATTAAATGACTCAACTAACCATAAAAATTACATAAATCTCTACAAGAACATGATCTAGTCCAGGTTGCCTTGCAAGAGTTACATTCGACATTTGTTTTGGAATATCAAAGTTTCCCAACTTGAAGCACTTTGATGATATTTCTTCCTATGACCCCCTTGAATGCCAAGTTATTCCCGCGTGCAATCAATACATGAACATCAACATAAAAAGTCCCTTCAGAGACTATTTAAGACTAAATTTCTAAGGGTTTCACATGGAACTTTTCATAATTTTCCTCTTCCTCTAATTATTAGGTTATCCTTCATCTGATCAATTGTTTTGAGAGCGTTATTAGATGTTTTCTCACATGCCTAAACCATCTTAGGCATGATCTTAACAAATTTTCTCAATAGGTGTCACTTCTAATACATTCATTTATGTCTTATATATGTATAGTGTGACCGTTCATTCGGTGTAATATTCTCATCTTTAAAGGCCTACAGCACTATGCTACCCAGCACTCCATTCAATAAACCATTTCTAATCTTATGGTTGTGTGGTTAAAATTTCCCCTTCGACTTAAGAAGGAAGGACAACACCTTTTGATCACAAATAATACACGAAGCATTCCTCCTTTTCAACCAACTAGGTTACATCCTATAAAATACATCGCCCTCTATTTGTTGATCACGTATGGTAGAACCAGGCTCACAAAGATTTAGCTATATCAATCCAAAAAATTTGTTAAATAATGCCTTGATTTAGTACATTTTTTATCGGAAGAAAATAAATATTTTGGTACCAGTATCATTGTTATTTGCAAAAGGATAGGTTTTTACCAATTAATGTGCATCCATACAAATTTAGTGACGGGCTCATCCCAGAAGTAACCTAGAAAAGAAAAATTGGTAAGTGGTCAGTTTCACAACTGAATTAAATATGATAAATGGTTTTATAACTTCGGTTGCAAATAGTATGAAATCCATGTAGCCGGCCACACTTGGTGGGAAAAGGCTTGGTTATTGTTGTTGTTGGTTGCAAATAGTATGAAATATAGTCACCACCACTAGTGAAATAATAGGCTACCATTCAGCATATTGCATGTTTACAAGGTTACATTAATAAGAATGAAATAAAAATTATGAGCAAACAAAGAATTTACATAACTAAAACAAAGAGTCTCGGAAAATAAAACCTTCTTTCCTCGTGTTAGTGAAAGTCGGATGTGGGCATTGTCAAACATCCCATTCCTAATTAGGGTTTTGAATATAGCTTCCTTAATCTGCAATATGTTACAACGAAATCCATCACTAGAACTATGGAGAAGTAAACAAGACAAAGACAACTGAATTAAAGCACTTGATTTTTCAGAAAGTTGTAAAAAGATCAAACAGAGCCCATCAAGATATAAAATGAGGTGACCGACTTGGCAACTCATGATGGATGAACAGAAGACATCTTCAGACTCACCTTATCTCGAGTAGGAACATTTTCAAAAGCCAAAGCTTTAGCTGAATCAAATATCCTGACGAGATTTATGAAAATCAATTACATTAATGAACACGAGATGTTTTTACAAATGAAATCATATTTTCAATCACAAGTTTTAAACAAATTGATTGGGAATGAAACCAAAATATATAACTGAATAGAATTCAATATATACTTGTTTAGTTAAACAACTATACACTTTCAATTTATAAAGTTAGTAACACTACCGATCAAGATGTTCCTCAAGTTTAAATATCTTTCTTTTATACACTCGAAGACCCTCCCAAACTGAGTCGCCACCTTGGACAACTGAATCAAACACCGAAACCTGATATATCACAGAATAAAAAATTAGAATCACAAGAATGCATGCTCAATAAAAAAAAGACCTTATTTTATTTACAGGAAACCTTAAAATGTTGTAAAATAAGTACCTTAGCACTCTCACGTGTCACAATCTCATCACCGACCCAAGCAAGCAATTTCTCATTTGCAGGAACTGGAAGGTCGGGAGGAGGCAACTGAGAACTCAGAAGGAATGTCTTCTTCTTTACATGGCGCCGAAGCATGTTGTAAAGAGGTAGAGAGAAAAGGGAAATGGCTGAAAAGGAAATAACAACACAGCATCAACTAAACCAGGATTTCCCCAAAGCCCCTACCAATCATAGGGAAAGAAGGCATAGGGATAGCTATAAAACTTCAAGTTTGTATCCAATTGTAATAAGATTAAGTTATAGAACATCAATCTTGTATAAATTGCGATAAGATTATACCCCTTTTTTGACAAAGATATTAGCTAACAAAGTGGTTTGTGATTAACCATGTTGCAATGGTTTATTCAAGAAAATATAATAAGCACTTTATATCAAATACATGATTTTTTACTATAACTCCCTCTATTCTCGACTCCTTGTACTTCTATTTACATGTTTTTTAAGATTGATTTCACAAATCAAAACAATAATTTTGATTAATAAGAAAATTTCAAATAAACACTTACTTTTTATTGACATGCTCACTAGTTTACCCTCCCTTCCTTAATGTAAGTGTAAAATAAAGGATAACGTAAAAATATAATTGACAAAAAATAGTTAAAATACCCTTAAATTTTAAAAAAGATGAGAACAAAGCGGTAGAGAGATCGTGAAATGATTGCTAGAAGTCTACGAGAAGAGTAGAAACAAGATGCTTTCTACTTTTTTAATGCTATTATTCAACATCAGTCCTTTTATAAGCCTAATCACTGCTAGAGAATATTGGTTATTACTGCAAATTATATAATGGGCCTAGACTCCTTGCAACAGGAACTAAAATGAAAGCATACAAAAAGCAACTGCATACCTCAGGATACTTCTTTTGTTCCTCAAAACCAGTAGATTTGTGTGCATTTCTATACCACCAAGGGGCCCACAAGCCATCTACTGGTTTTGGACCTGCTTCCCAACTGGCAAGTTAAAAACAAGAGTTGTCACTTCCCAATTCCCAATGCATATATGCATAAACATTGTTGTATTATAGCAGTATCAATATACAATCATTTTGTAAGAATGCTTTGACCAAATTTTCAATGACTAAATCTCTCCAAGTATTTATCGATTCTAACAAGATTTAACAAGAAATCTTTGATAAAAGAAAGAACAGAAAAGTAGCAGCACAAGGGCTGGACTTGCATAATGAACACTCTGCATACCTGAGCATTTCAGGTTGAAAAGGAATCTCCAAATCATCACAGAGTCCCCGTAGAGTAGCCTGAAAATTAACATATCGCAAATTAAAGCAAGATTAAAAGCAGAACTTTGATTTGCATATAAGTCAGTCTATTGTATCAAGAAGAACATAAACTTTAAAATAGATTTAAACTTAAAGAAGATTTCAAAGACGTGTAGAAAGAATAAGGTGAACTACTTTGGTAGAGTTTCATTAATTTTTTTGGTGATCAATCATAAAAAAGTATTAACTATCGATTTCATATTCATAGTCAAACAAGGGTCAAACTACTAGAGAGCAACTAACACTACTACAATAATGACATTTAGTAACACTTGAAAATTGTAACTAAATCAAGAAAAATGTTACTGATACAATTTAGTAACATTTGAACAATTATTAGGTAAAGCCCCCGTAACAATAATGTATTGGCTTAAAGTACTTGAGAGAAATTACTCTCAATCTTGTTATATATAACCAAGTAAATCAAATCAAATCCCTCGATTGTAGGGATCAGAATCAATAAACTCAATCTATACATATATTTAAATAACAGAAAATAAAACAAAGCATATGCAAATCACAAGACAAGCAAATAAATAATTTGTCTTATTCTGATTCCTATTTGAATTCATTTTCATCTCATTCCAATGAACCCAACATGACCTTGTTTTCATACTTTACTATGTAATCAGAATCAAGCAAGTCGAAAAAACTCAAATACCTCGGGATCTTTTAGAAGTTCTTCAGCGTCAATGACAGGTGGTGGGTTTCCAATCTCAGAGAGTTCATTGTATATTTGAACAAGCTCCAACAAACCCAACTCAAAGAAAGATGGGGGGACAACCTTGTCAAAGGATGACTGGAAGACGCACAATCAGATCATAAGCTAGTGACAAGAAGATTGAAGTAGCATATAAATATATACGACATAAGAGTGTTACCAATATGTCAAGAGGATTTCTTATGAGAATGAAATGCTTTCCTTTCTTCATTAGATCCTCTGGCAAACCAAGCACTCTTTGTTTTGATATATGCTGAAGGAAACAATGTAATAATGATAAGTGATGTAATTTAATGCTTCCTTATATATTGAAGAAGACGCAATTTACCTTAACAAATCTATACTTGGTGTTTCCTGGACGATAAATTATGTCATCAACGACCTTATTTCCATCAGATTCCTGTTGCATAAACAGAAATGAGGATTTATGAATGAACGTTGCATAGTTAAATTATAAGATATTTTAAATGCGAGGTAAATACCGTATTGGAGAGTAATTGGTCTCTGTAGGGTCTATCAAAACCACTAACTCGAAGGAAATGAGCATAGAGAGGCTCATCAAGCACTTCCATATCATTCCTCTAAATTAAGTTTTGTTGATCAAATAAACACAGTCACATAAGTTGAACTGAATAAAGTGAAGTGGAAAATGAAAAGAAAACAGAGATAGTGATTATTTTGGTGATGATGATACCTGTGAAAAAGAGTACATTAGACTTGTACTCAAGGACCTTGGTGCAGACCATGCATGAATCACCTCCATATGCTGTGATTAGAATTTCAAAATTAATGTTAGATACAGTTATCACTCTCACTTCTCTTAATCTTATATATAGTTACGAATTATATTTAATGTTATTTAGACCACAGCCGCTTGTGTGTCTTAAAATCTAACTTCCTCGGATCATTATAAGCAAATATAATTTTTTGAATTTTTTTTGAATTTTTTTTTATTAAATAACCAATAAATTTTGTCTATAATATAGATAAGTACATAAATTTTTTCATTATAACAATGATCAAAAGAAGTAATAAGTTAGAGTGTCATGTATATTTTACGGATCATCCATTTGATTGGATTCAATGACTTTTTGGTTTTCTCAACTTAAAGTCATTAAATCACAATCCATGATCTATCTTAGGGGTGTTCGTGGGTGGGTTTGGACTGAGTTTGGCCAAACTCAATACCCAAACCATATAGGATACTCTGGTTTGGGTGAGGTAAAATGTCCACCCGTTATATTAATGGGTGGGTTTGGGCAAACCCACTAGTTTTCGGTTTGGTTTGGGTTGGGTTGTGGGTTACCCAAATTACTATTTGTTTGTTAATATTAAATGACTAAATGACGCGTCCTCGTATTTTTTCTCATAAAAATTACTCAACTTTTTATTTTCTTAAAAAAATTGTGTAACCTATTTCACTATATTTTAGCGTTATAAAATAATAAGTTATAATATTAAATAACAAATTTCATCGTAAAATACTTGCAACAAACTAAAATTGGATGACATAAAATTGCTTTAACATCATAATAACAAAAAAGTGCAACATCATAATTTGTAACTATAACATGTTTTGATTTTCAATAGAGGATGTGTTGTGTCAATTTTAGAAATTAGACTTTGATTTTCAATATAGAGGATTTGTTGTGTCAATTTTTGAAATTAGACTTGATTTATAACAAATTATTTATTTATTTATTTTTAAAGAAAGATTATAACCAAAACCTTTCTTATTCTCCTTCCTCCCTATAAAAATGAAAATGAAAATAAAAATATGAACATTATTGGGTAAGTGGGTTTATTGAGTTTGAGTCTAGTTTTACCCAAAACCCGTTATTTTTATGGGTTTATCATTTTTTAAAACCACATTCACCCAATCACCCAACCCAATCCACTTTTTTGAGTTTTTTTGACTGGGTTTGACGGCTTTTTTGGGTTGACCGAACCCATGAACACCCCTAATCTATCCCGTCAAATCACAATTATATAAAAAATATTTTGCATCCATGATTTATAAAAAAAAAAAAATAATTAGCAATTGCACATATAAAAGATTTTTTTTATATGTTTTGACGATAAGAAATAAGAATGAAGGTCTAGCTTCTATCAAACGTAGTTCTATGTATCTCTCAAACAAACATAGTTTTTTTTAAATAAAAGTTTATTTTATTTCGTTTGACGCTGGGTTTGTTAATTTTAATTTCGTCAATTTTTCTTTTATTAAAACTGATTATGAATAAAAAGATCAAACAATAAATTAAAGTATCAGAAAACACTTTTTAATTATGTTGGGGCAAGGATTTATTTATTGTGGCCCATGGTTTAATCTCAAGTATCCTTTGTTTGGAAAATATAATCTGAACTTCATGTTGGATTATATTTTTCGAAACTGAATGAAACCAGAAAATGACTATGTAATTGTTAAAATAAGTCTAACTATTATAAAACCTTCGCATAAACCGTAAAGCAATTGCAGAAGATTGTATAAATGGGCAAAAGTAAAAACTTCAACAAAAAATACATAGCATACTCAAATTCTATAAAATCGAGAACACACATAATAAAAAAACAGAGAGTCATGTGTCAAACCTGAACTTTTTTTTGTCTCTTTTCTGTTCGCCTTTCATCTTTTCTCTTTTCTCTTTTAATTGTTAAAATAAGTCTAACTATTATAAAAACTTCGCATAAACTGTAAAGTAATTGCAGGAGATTGTATAAATGGGCAAAAGTAAAAACTTCAATAAAAAATACATAGCATAATCAAATTCTATAAAATCGAGAACACACTGATAATAAAAAAACAGAGAGTCATATGCCAAACCTGAACTTTTTTTTGTCTCTCTTTTCTGTTCGCCTTTCTTCTTTTCTCTTTTAAAAAAGTTATAGACCTTTATTTATAGGGAAAATATATTAAATTTGATATTTTAGGAAATGATAAATTAGATTGTACATTACAATTTTTTCGCCAACCTTGATTGAAAATATTAAAACAAATTGCATATTTATTACTCATCACATTATTACCAATTAAGCCATATTATTGTATTAGCAGTCAAGGCAAATCACAAAAGTATTAATTTTTCTATTCAGAACTTGCCTTATAAAAACAAATCATTCATTATATTAGAATATCAAATCAAATTCATTAACTAATTTAAAAAATTCAAGTCAACTGAGCTTTTACCCCTCTTAATAAAAAAAATATAAATATTCAAGTCAACCGATTGAAATTAGAAATGTCTCCATTTTATTTTCGTTTTATTTATTAATATGAAATATTTTGTTTTCAAATAAATAATAAAATGTACTCGTGAGCTTAACTCATTTGTTAAGGACAATGCATGCAAGGTCGGGGTTCAAACCCAAACACCACCAAAATAAAATAAATAATAAAATGGCCCAGTTGTTTTTATTTTTATTTAAAAAAGAACGCATATAAATTTATTTTATTTTAAAAAAACTCATATAAATAGACACACATATATAAATTTATAATTAAGATAGTCGTCATCAAAATTTTAGTATCTTCTCCTTCATCCACCAAAGAGGGTGATTTTAAGGTCAATATTTGACCCAAAATCACCCCTTTAACTCGTTTTTCTATTTCCCTTTTATTGCAATAAGTGATTTTCACATCTATATTTAGTTTTTTCTTTCGTGATTTCGTCGTCTTAGTGTGACGTTGTTTTGTTCGCCGTCTTTGTGCGACGTTATTTGTGTTTCTTGTTTCGTTCATGTATTTTTTCGGTTCATATTGGTCATTTTGGTCGGGTCAACACGGATCTTGAGGCCAAAATTGTCAGTAATTTGAAGGGCCAAAATTGCTGGTCTATGTAAGCTCGAAGTTTGGTCGACAAAGTCGCTGGTTTATAAAAGCCAAGGGGCCTCTTTAAAATAAAACTACTATGGAGCTCGTGCCAAGCACGGGTAAATAAATCACTATTAACAAAATAATTTAGTTTTAGAGATTAACCTTCATGGATTGATGGTGTAAATTCTTTTACATCCAGCTAAATGATGTCAAATAATGTTTTTTATGATAGTTTAGGAACTAACTTAAAAGAGTTTAGTAGTGGTGGGTTGACATTTCAAAACAACCTTGCACACACAACCAATAAAAACATTTGTAATTGCTACATCAATTAATATTTTTAATTTAGGTGGCAATTATGAACGTTTGGATTGATTGTGTATGCAAGGTTGTTTTGAACTGTCGACTCATCATCATTAAACTCAACTTAAAAAGTGGTATCATGGTATAATTTGGTCGGAAATACATGTAAAAGATTTTTCTCATATTTTCTTACTTGTAAAAAGTTTATTCATGTGTCTAGGGTTTTAAACATTAATTATACTTATAGAATATTGATATTTTTTAAATAAAAAGATGTTAATATATTAATTAATATTAAAAAACTATTCATAAATATTCATTCTCGTATATATAGTTTTATCTATAAAAAAATTAAAATAACATTGCTAATTTTTAAATAAAAAGATGTTAATATTTTATTTCTTATAAAATATCAATTCATAGTAATTAAGATGATAATGTTAGTTCATATAAAAGATTCAAGATTATTTTATAAAGTATCAATTACAAATGGGGGTCGAATATAGTTGATTGGTTGATTTGTGAGATAGCATATGATCATTCAAACTTTTCGCTCTTTCAAACCTTTCATGCTTTTTAGGGTCCAATTGGTTTCATAGATATGAGAGATTTTAATAGAGGGTATGGAAGGGAAGGGATGAGATATATTTTAATTAAATATATGTTTGTTTTAAAAGAGGGAATGGAAGGAGGTGAGAGAATCTTATCTAAATACTACTTTGATTCATAATAGAAGGGGAGATTTAAAACTAAATTACATGTTTACCCTTAAAATATTTAATTTTAATCTGACTTCTTCTTCTCCAACGTTTCTACTTCGCTCGTTCCATCCCTCCTTCAACTGTTCACCGCTCTCCTCTCTCTCTCTCTCTCTCTCTCTCTCTCTCTCTCTCTCTCCCCCCTCCCTCTC
>Ga0228710_1009319_pt1 | contig 13680 bp, 13 predicted proteins | sample MedpolnodulmetaG_FD_177995 | JGI IMG/M metagenome (GOLD analysis project Ga0228710, IMG submission 177995) | Root nodule microbial communities from Medicago polymorpha collected in Santa Monica, California, United States - pink nodules | ecosystem: Host-associated > Plants > Roots > Nodule...
CAATTCAATATTTTTGGAAGCATTATACATGAGCATGGGGATAGGATTCTTCACTGGTTTTGTTGGTTTTGTAGGCTCAATATTGTTACTACCGTCTTGGAGAGAAACCTACTCCATATTCTTGAATACTTTACTATTGAGAATCTTCATGTGGTGGAAGCAGTGAATGCACCTAGCAGGTACTTATGTTCCTTTTTACTGAAATTGTGATTTAACTTGATCATGAATACTATTAATATTAAAAATATCTTTCTTTGTTGATATATATGTAACTAAAGCGTTTCTATAATTTGTATTGCATTTCTCACTGATAAAAAATCAATCTCATAACATATATCATTGTTGTTTTCATAGTTAAGTCAATCTATACATATCACAAGTCCCGATTAAATGATTAGTTACTTGTTTTTATGTTTTTTCATGTACTAAAACTGCACTGATTTGGTGATATTTCCAAGTACTAAAATTAATTCTTATTTTTGCAGGATCTCTTATAGAATAATGTAGATCGCTTAGCAGTGTGGAGTTCACACCCTCTGGTTTAGCTGATGTAAAATTTGGATTCATAATAGGATGGACTCATAAACATAAATGGACATTGTTTCAAATTTAATAAGGAACTAATGTTAGATATTGATCTGACAATGTTGCAATTTGAAAACTAATTCAAAAGTTACAATTTGAAAGGAGAAGTATGATACAACTGTCAAAGGGGTTTAGTAAACAGTAATGATCTATGATGCACCGATACACTTAAATTGCCACCAATCGTACCCGATACATGGCGATATGTCGATACGCTGTCGATATGTATCGAAGGAGTATCAGAAATTTTTAATTAAAAAAATAAAATAAAAAATTCCGATACGTGGCCGACACGCATCAGATACATCTCATGACTGTTCAATGTTCAGTTTCCCCTCTTTAATTACTATTCTCTAACTTTAATTACCTCCCCTCTCTACTTTAATTGATGCATGCAAATTTTGATACACCCATTTAATTTATTAGCATTTCTCAAGATTTGTTTATTTTTCAAGATTGTTCTCTGACTTCTGAGTTTGTTTTATGTAAGACAATGATTCACAATTTCCATTTGATGGTGAATGAAAATGGAGAATTCTCGGTTAAGTCGGCATAGAAATTTGTCAAGGATGAGCAATAAGCTATAAATTTTAATCACTCTCATAACCCTTTTGATGGTAAAGCGCGGAACAAGCTGTGGAAAGTCAGAACTGTCCCTCGGCACATTCATTTGATTTAACTAAGGGATGAATTGCTCACCAATTTGTTGTTTATGTGATCGGTACAATTAAACTATCAGTATCTTTTTATAGAATGTGAGGGTAATCTTTATCTTACAGGCCGGTTTTGTAAGGATGAGTTAGACCCCGAATTTTAACATTTGATAGTATTTGGTCCCTATATTTTTACTTATTAATAAAATTGTTCTTCCAATTTTTAAATCACATAGTTTTCGCCCATCAATAAAGATGTTTATACTTTAAAAATGGTGAAATTAAAGTTTTTAATTGGTTTTCTTGTAATTTCGTAAGTGCTATTATTCTACATCATCAAATCAAATGGTTTTATAACAAATAGTTTTCTTAAATACTTTAATTGAACCCTCTCAATTAATAAAAATTCTTAGAGATAATAATCATTGTTGAATGTTGATTGCTAAAATTGAACAAGATTGTTCAGGCTTTAGATGCCCCTTCACTTCAGGATGGTCCTCACAAAATACTTTAGCAATCAGACTTAGCTCTTGTGTTTTTCTTTGGAGTGTTTCAAACAGAAAAGTATCTGCCAACAATATCACAACAATAATTAAAGTGTGTTTATCTGTGTTTATGTTTTTTGACTATTGAGTCTGGGATGCTATATCTTCTTAATTAGGAAGGCACACCTTTATGTTTTGGAGTTGAATCTGTTGATGAAAACTACTGAATCTTATCTAAATCTTGTAGCAGAAAATTTGTTACTAAAGTAATTATAGGATACCTTCCCAGTCATATTCTTCAGTTGTCTCTGAAATTGGTTCCTCCTGTTATGGATATCCTTTCCTTCATTCAAGAATACATCTCAAACATTACTATATTCTTTCTTCCATTCAAGGATATTCTTTATTTTGATTTCATTGTAGGCATCATTTTAAGTCCCCCTACAAATTCGGAGGTTCGGCTCTGTAAGTGAAAAGAGACCCGTAATAAAATAAAAACATATTTTTTTTTAAAAGAACAATGTTCTATTTAAAATTTTTAAAAGATAAATACCAGGTGCTGTATATATGCGATACACCCAAAAATGAAAACCACTACTGTATACATGAGGAACCTCAAACCACCCTCCCAAAAAACACCCACCTAACACCAAAAGCAAGAGGACTCAATTCTAATAGGTCTAAAACAAGACAACAAAAGAGGAAAAGGAAATCAAATCGGGGAAAAAGAAAAGGAAAGTCTGATGTAGTGATGGTGCTGGAACGCGTGGTATCAGAGAGAAAGTGAATAAGGAAAAAAAAATTAGTAGGGTAGTACTTAATAGTACTATTGAGCTATAATTTTTTTTGAGGCCCATAGATTGAAGAGGCTGAGCTCTTTGCACACCCCAAAGTCCGGCCCGTCCCACGGTTAACAAAATGTCTAACATTTACTCATACCTAATGACCAATTTATAAAGATTCAATGTTATATTTCCATGTTTTTCAAGGATACATGCAATTTATTTTGATTTGACTGTAGGCATCATTTTACATTACATATGCTACAACAGGATGGACAAGTATGTCATCAGAACTATTTCAGATAATTCATCTCATTTGAAGTTTGATAAAAAGGCCATTCACAAAACAAGAGATGTTCCAAGAGCACACTTTTTATTTACCAAGATTGTTCCATGATGATAATTCCGTTTGTTAGTAATTAGCTAGCCAACGAAATGTCCAGGAAAGAAGTTGGGAATAGCAGAATGAAGTTGTCAGAACATTTTAAGTTTAATCGGTACTTGATTTTGATAGTTTTTTTAGTCTCTATAAAAAAATTTAAGTTGTTTAATTATCCTTAAATCGTACATTTTTAAACAATTTTTTTGCATATGTTAAAACATTATACAAAATTCATATACTAACATTTAGAATTTTTCAACATAAGATGAGTTAAATAGCAATTTTGTACTTAGATGAATTAAAGTAATATGAAGTTCGATTGTGAGGTAAATAATCTATATCGTACTTGAGAACATATTTCTTCAATTCTACACAAAAAGTTACTCTCTCCGTTTTAAAATGAGTGTCGTTTTAGCCAAAAAAATTGTTTTGAAATGAATGTTATTTTCAGTTTCCAATGCAATAATAACTTTTTCTTTTCAATTGTATCCTTCAATTAATATTATGTACACTATTTTCAAAGTATTATTTTTTCTTTAAGGAAAAACAAACCAATAGTTGATTAGGATAATTTGGTAAAATAACATTTATCTTTCTTTTAATTAATGCATTTTGTAATATGTGCGTAAAAACCTTAAACGACATTCAATTTAAAACGGATGGAGTAATTCAATATGGTCCAAAACTTTCCAAATTCCAAAGACTTAGAAAACATATTTTTGCAAGTCTTTCATTATGGATGAAATAATTTTCATACAAGTCAAGTCAAGTCAACTGTTTTTTTTTTCTTTAGGAATCAATTCATCTGTATATTACATTTAAGAGGTTGAATATTATTTGATGATTTCATATGGATATTAATATGTTAGCGCTTGAACAAAAAAATAAAAAAAATTCTTGTTAACGAGTCTTTTAAGAAAAATGTTCTAATAAATACACATTTTTCGATTTCAATTTTTATAATAATAAATTATTAAATTTTTTTTATCAATGACATGGTTATAAATTCCACTAAAAACAATGGCTATAAAAAAATTATACATTTTTTAGTTACGTACTCCTCCCGTCTTATTTATAAGAAAAAAGTGACTTTTTAGATTTATTGAGTAATTGATGTATCTAGTCTAAAATATAAATTAAATACATCATTTATACAATGAATCAAAAAAGTCAAATGTTTCTTATAAATATGACCGGAGGAAATATTTTATACTTTATTATCTTTGTATGTTTTACTTCCCTCGAGTCCTATTTATAAGAAAAATTTGACTTTTTAGATTCATTGAGTAATTGATGTATCTAGTCTGTAATATAAACTAAATACATCATTTATGTAATGAATCAAAAAATTCAATAGGATTGAAGAAAATATTTTATACTTTATTATCTTTATCTTTGTATGTTTTACTTTCCACGTCAAGGAACCTTACCACCTCCGTCTGCTCAATATTTTCCGACCCATAAAATGGCTTACAAGACTTTGAATCATATTGGACATTATTGGGTCTAGCTATAATGTCCATTTGATCTTTCTTTTGCCCTTTTAATACGGTTAGAAGACTTGGTTTTTCTAATAAACAGTCTTTTTGTTTCTGTGAACAATGTAGCATATATCTTTTTTTTTTTTGAAAGATTTGTAGCATATATCTATTTCCCTCAAAAGAATTTGGAAGGTTTAGGAAGGGAATTGATTATTCTTGTATTATTAATTATTAGTATTCAGACGGCCCGTCTATCCAATTTTTTTATTGCGTTAGTAAATTATAAATTATTTTGCAATTTTATATTATAACAAATTATACTTATTTTTTTCATTGATACCAATAATATAACAAATATAATATCTTTTAAAAAAAATTAACAAATATAATATAAATTTTTATCTTTTTAAATGACATTGAAAAGCAGCATTCTTACGAGTTAAGTCAAGTCAACTTTCCAAATTCCAAAGACTTAGTAAAAAACATATTTTTCCAAGTCTTTCATTATGGATGAAATAATTTGCATACAAGTCAAGTCAACTATTTTTTTTTCCAGAAGTCAAGTCATATGTATTACATGTAAGAGGTTGTAGTATTATTTGATGATTTTATATAGATATTAATATTAAGGATCTTGCTAACCAGTGCCCTAGGTTAAGGAATCCATAAATAGAAATTTTGTCTTGAAAAAGTAAGCTGTTACAATTGACCAAGTAATAATTACACTACTTTTTATTAAAAACTTACTTATTTTGGTTGCTTAACCATTGCACTTAGGGCACTGGTTAGCATTCTCCTAATATTAAATAATAAAGGTTTTTGTTAACGAGTCTTTTAAAGAAAAATGTGCTAATAAAAACACATTTTTCAATTTCAGTTTTTATAATAATAAATTATTATAAAAATTTATTAATGACATAGTTATAAATTCCTCTAAAAACAATGGCTATAAAAAAACTATACCTTTTTTAGTTAAGTATTTTATATTTTATTATCTTTGTATGTTTTACTTTCCACGTCAAGGAATTACCACCTCCGTCTGCTCAATATTTTCCAACCCATAAAATGGCTTTCAAACTTTGAATCATATTCGACATTATTGGGTCTAGCAGCTACCATGTCCATGAAAATGGTTGTTGACACAAGTTACAAGGCTGAAACACACATATAAAAGACGTAAATGTCCCTCGACAGTTAACTGTCAAGGATTTCCAAATCCGACTGTAGTTAACTGCCGAGGTTTTTTCGGCAGTTAACTGCCGAGAAAATGTTTCATCAGATGAAACAGCCACCTGCTCCCCCTTACACACTATTTCCTCATCAACTTCCATACCACTTTCATCTAATCCCCCAAATCTAATATCTTTTTTCATCAAATCTTGTTCCAAAATCAATGAAGCATCAAGCATAGGAGGTATCAACACACTTTTGACGTAAAAAAACAAGTATTGAGCATTTTAATCCGTTCATTTTTAGATGGTTTTAGGGTATTTTACGTCAGTTTACGTAAACCCTGTCATGGGACTCATCGGCAGTTAACTGCCGAATTATGGGGGGATCAACACTTAACTACCGAAGTAACTTCGGCAGTCAACTGCCGAGGAATACTTAGAAAAAACGCAGAAATGGCAGCTTCTGCCATTTTGCACAATTACTTTTTCCTTTGTGTTTTTTTGTTTTAATTCGTTATGGCATTGATGTTTATGCATTAGTTAGTTGTTAATTCATATTTTTGTGTTGTTTAATTATAGTAATGGTTGAGAACGCGAAAGATGATCCGGGAGAGACAAAACCAAATTTTGTCGAAATTTTCGGAGATGTCAAACTGCTTAAGGTTGAAGTCAAACCAAACATTGATGGAGCTTCCGTCCATGTTGTCGCTTCTAGATATGTTGACTCTGGTGTCCTCCCACTTCACGCCCACGAAGTTGACACGGCTAGGCTTTCTTCAGACGACGTTAAATGGAAAGATAGAGAAGACTTGCTTGAGTGGGCAAGTCGTCAAGCAAATAAGGCGGGATTTACAATTGTTACACAAAGATCAAGTTTGATCAATCCAATGTTGCGACTAGTGTGTGAAAGGAGTGGAGCTCACAAAGTGCCGGAAAAAAATATCGAAGCATGAGTCAACATGCTCAAGAAAATGTGGGTGCCTATTCATGGTTAATGATTATCTTAGTAGGCAAACAAAGGAATGGGGATTGAACATTCTTAATGGAGTTCATAACCATGGGATGGAGCCGGCTTTAGAAGGATACATTCTTGTAGGTAGATTAAAGGAGGATGACAAGAAGATTGTACGTGACTTGACCAAGAGCAAGATGTTTTCAAGAAATATTTTGATAAATTTGAAGAACAAAAGATCACATTGCATGACAAATATCAAACAAGTGTACAATGAACGTCAACAAATATGGAAGGCAAATAGAGGTGACAAGACGTCGTTGCAATATCTAATCTCGAAGTTGGAGGAGCACAACTATACTTATTTCTCAAGAACACAAAGTGAAAGTACTGCAATTGAAGATATCTTTTGAGCTCATCCAACATCTGTTAAGTTGTTTAACAATTTTCCAATGGTTTTGGTTATGGACTCCACCTACAAAACCAACATGTACAAGATGCCAATGTTTGAGGTAGTTGGGGTCACTTTGACCGATTTGACATATTCGGTTGGGTTTGGATTTGTGACACATAAGAAAGAGGAAAACTTTGTTTTCGTTTTAAAAATGATGCGTAAACTTCTTATGTCAAAGATGAATATGCCTAAGGTGATTGTGACTGACAGGGATATGTCTTTGATGAACGCGGTTGGAAATGTTTTCCCCGAAAGTTATGCAATGAGTTGTTACTTTCATGTGCAAGCAAATGTTAAACAAAGGTGCATCTTAGATTGTAAAGCTCCTTTGGAAAAAAAGGATGGGAAAGAGGTGAAACATGGTGATGTTTGTCAAGAAGATAATGAGGGCATGGAAAGCTATGGTTGAATCGCCCACTCAAGAGTTATATGCAAATGCATTAGTGGAGTTCCAAGATGTTTGTAGTGATTTTCCACTTTTCCTAAAGTATGCCATGACCACCTTGGATTAAGTGAAGAAGAAAATAGTGAGGGCATGGATAGACCATGTGTTGCATCTTGGTCGCAGAACCACCAACATGGTAAAATCGGCTCATGCTCTAGTAAATAAATACTTGGACAATAGTGTGGGTGATTTGGGTACTTGTTGGGAGAAAATACATGACATGTTGGTGCTTCAGTTCACTGCGATACAAACAACATTTGGTCAGAGCGTTACCGAATTGGACATAGATTTAAAGATGTCACTTTGTACTCCGGGTTAGGTGGTCATGTGTCTAGATATGTTTTGGACAACATTGATTTGGAAGAGTCACGTTGTAGGGGAACATTGTGCATGGACAATGAAATTTGTGGTTGTGTTCAAAGGACATCTTACAGCCTACCATATGCATGCGAAATTGCTACTAAAATCCTTGAAGACAAGCCAATTTTATTGGATGAGATACACCATCATTGACATAGGTTACGTTTGGGCGAAGAAAGTAATGAAGATGGTTTTTCTGTCGATGATGAGTGGAGTGGTATTCAAGAACGTCTCGAGAAAGTCCCTTACCAAATGAAGCTTGAAATCAAAGAGGTTTTGCAGCAGTTGGCATTTCCTGAAACCACCATGATGTCTCCACCACCACGAAAAGTACCAACCAAGGGAGCCATGAAAAAAGTGGACATTGCAAGGTCTAGAGGAAAAAATACATCGACTAGTCGAATCCCTTCTTCGTGAGAGGTTGTTGATTCCCAAAATTCGGATAGCCAACCATCACCGTCACCAACAACTTCATCATTTTCTAGAAAAAGAGGTGCTCGTCTTGGTAAAACATCACTTTCTCCACTTCCACCACCTACTCGGTATCCAAAGCCTATTCCGGTTCCAAAGCCTACTCCGCTTCCAACGTCTAATCCGGTTTTTGATTATATGCCAAAGTTCATGGTTCCATTTATTGAAAAAGTGGTGGATGTTATAGGCGATGGACATTGTGGATTTCGCGCTATAGCCGAGTTCATGGGATTGACCGAAGAAAGTCATATCATGATTCGTCACAATCTTATTAAAGAGTTGAAAGATCATAGAGATGATTATGTGAGAGTATATGCGGGTGAGGATCGTTATAACTACATTTTAAATGGCTTACATCCTCCCACAAATATGAAAGGTTGTGCACATCTTGTTGATAAGTGGTTGACTTTTCTGGACATGGGACACATTGTTGCTAATTATTACAAAAGGTGTATGGTCGTGTTGACAAATCTTGGAAAATCGGAATCTTTTTTCCCACTAAGAGGGCCACCACTGCCGGCTAAGCAAAGAACTCCCATCATGTGCATTGGCTTAATTCCGAACTATTTCGTGCTTATTTTTTTGAAGGATGGTTGCCCACTACCTCCATCATCTACAGAGTGGCACAATCACAAAAATGAAGAGGCTTTAACTTGGGAAGATGAGTACTTGGATCAACATGATTTGTTCTGAAAGCTCATGATTATTGAAGAGGAAAAGAAACCGCCGCAACCAAAAAAGGGGTCAAACAAAAAGGAACCTTTTTTGTTGGACACTCCCGAAAAAGCAAAGCAACAACTTAAAGTAATTGTGGAAGATGAGGAAGATTCTATTTCACTTGATCTTCCCCAATCACTTGGTCTTTAATGAGTGATTTTTGTTCGGTGTTAGTCCTTTTTTTTTGTAGAAATTACACTGAAATTTTGGGGTCGAAATTGTAACGCCAATTTTTTGTGGCCAATATATAACTAACATTATGTAATTTATATAAATATATGATAATATGACTTTTATGTGGTGAAACTAGTGCAATACTTATTTATTCGTTATTAATATTTGCGCATTTTATATATACATTTTATTGATTATTACGTTTCGTTTAATTTCATCCTAATGTATGATTTTTTTTCATAAAGCTTTTGTGAAGTGAAACATGTCTGAGGTTGCAAAAATAGAAGGCCGTGTTAGGTACTCTGCTTTTAAAAAGACAATTAAGGTTATGATAACGCCGACCGACTCTCTTGATGATTTGAAGGCACAACTTAACACATATTTTGAGCATCTTGGTGAAAATCAATATACACGTCACTTATTTGGCCAGATGCCATGCATAGACCTAGAAGAAGATAGAGATGAATACGCATGGAAAACGACAAGCTATATGCCTTAGCTTATTCGCGACGATAGCGACGTCGGATTTATGTTTCGGAATATGGTGGAAGATAATATATTATATATGTATGTTCGTTCCATCTGCAACTGCGTAGAATGTCACTAGAGATTTAATTTAACGATATGTAATGTGTTGTTTAATTATGGACACTCTTTAATGTTTTCATGAATTTCAAACATCCGTGTAATTTTAACTCTATGTCGGATTAATTTAATTATGGATAACTGTAAAAGATAATTCATTTTTCTTGTTTATGACTGAGTATAAATGTTGTACGAATAGTATTGCCTCTTGAAATGCTCTGGTTGAATTACAGGTAAAAACTGGCCAAAAATGGCTTGATTCAATTATGCAGAACCCACTGTCTGCATAATTGTTTTCCTCGACAGTTAACCGCCGATAGAATACTGAAACCGGCTGCAATTAACTGTTGAAGCTACTTCAACACTTAACTGACGAGGAATAATGAAACCGGCAGCAGTAAATTGTCGAGGGGTACTTGAGTCTTTTATGTGTGTGTTTCAGCCTTATAACTTGTGTGAACAGCAATTTTTCATGTCCATTTGATGTTTCTTTGCCCCATTTCACACGGTTAGAAGACTTAGTTTTTCTAATAAAAAGTCTTTTTCTTTCTGTGAACAATGTAGCATATATCTATTTCCCTCAAGACAATTAGGAAGGTTTAGGAAGGGAATTGATCATTCTTTTATTATTAATTATTAGCATTCAGACGACTTGTATATCCACTTTTTTTTATTGCGTTAGTAGATAATAGATTATTTTGCAATTTTATATTATAACAAACTATACTTATCTTTTTCATTGATACCAATAATATAACAAATATAATATCTTTTAAGAAAATATAACAAATATAATATAAATTTTTATCTTTTTAAATGACATTAAAAAAATAGCATTCTTATGATCAAATGTGTTTAAGGGTATAAGTGGAATAAGAAAAAGACAACCCAAAACACTCTTCTTTCTTTATATAGTATAAATAAAGTTCAAGTGTTTTTAATCACTCGTATGAATTATTTTAATTCTGTTTAGAAATTACCTAGCCAACAATTTCATCCTAAATGAAAAGGAAAATAAATTAATACTTTTTGGATCTATATTGAGTAAATTATATCAAATATTGATGATTAATTAACCGAATATTGTCTTATTTTATTCTCAAAAGCTAAACTTTACATTAAACAATTGAGTTTCGGCATGTTTGGTTGCTTGAGAGTAAAATTGATTTTTCTCCAAAATTGATTCTAACTTTAAGTTAGAAATTGAAGAGTTTTGACTCCACACATGATTTTTATATTTAAATTTGCAATTTAATTCATTTTTTTCCATAAATATATCTAAATATAAATCATTTTATATTCAACTCACATTTAACAATAATTAATTTTACACAATCAATTCATTTAAAATCAATTTAGCTCTTGGGTCCTCACAAAACACTTTAGCAATGGGACTTAGCTCTTGTGTTTTTCTTTGGAGTGTTTCAAACTGAAAAGTATGTGCCAACAGTATCTCAAAACAAGAGATGTTCTACTAAGAGCGCACTTTTTATTTACCAAGATTGTTTTTTTTCTTCTTGAAGAAGCTAAACTAACCTCCTCAAATTGACACCAGAGAGAATCGAACCTGATACCTTGAGGAGGAGCACACTCTTAGATCCCAAGTCTATACCACTAGACCAACCCAAATGCGTTTATTTACCAAATTTGTTACATGATGATAATTTCGTTTGTTAGTAATTAGTGGAACCCAGTTTCTTTTGAATGAAGCCGATTCCAAGACAACATCCGGACCTGTTCTAAAATATTTGCCAATGAGATTGAAATATATTAAAACATTGAGTCTGCTAAAATTTTATGCTCTGTACATTGATCCATGTCATACTATTTTATAAGAATTTTCATTTACTGTTAACTTCCTAATATTCTTACAAGTATAACAAATACATGATTTCTTATGTCATCGTGAGCTTAGTTCAGTTGGTATGGACAATGCATAATATATGCAAGGTCCAGGGTTCAAATCCCAGCCACCAACAAAAAAAAAAAGATTTCTTTTCTATAAATAAGACACTTACCTAAAGATATAACATATAAAGTAACTAATAATAGTTGACACATTTGATTTGAATAATATTCATCTTGACCAAATACTTCTCAAGTTCTTGTACTATGTTGACTAAATCACAGGTAATTTCTTAACAAGGGTCTTCATCCTTCTTTTTTAACTTTGACCCTAAATTTTGCAACTGTTGACTACCAAGTAATTTTTAGAACTTCTCTAATTCCAGTATCTGATTAAACATCTTAATCAATCAATAAAATGAAATTGGATTTCGTGCAGTCACTTTTGTCATGCATTCACGCAATCATGACTTTAGTGGCCATCCAATCTTTATCGGACGGTTCAGAAAAACCATTTTTTTTTTTTGAAAGAAGAAAAAGCATATTTAAATTTTATTATATAATTCCTAAAATACCAAACTTAAATCATGGGCGTCCGATCTTGATCAAACAATCACCCAACATGTGACTGCGTGATTCGTGATTTGTCAACTGCAAGAAATCATGGTCCCACACCTCAAAACTTTTAATATGGCAATGTTAGGAAAACAGGCGTGGAAGCTTCTTACACACCCTGATTCCTTGATCACTAGATTATTTAAGGCTAGATACTTTCCTTCTAGTGACTACCTTGCGTCAAGTATAGGCCACAAACCGAGCTTTGTCTGGAGGAGTCTTTGGAGCGTTAAGGCGGTTGTCGAAAATGGTTTCCAATGGAGCATAGGGTCCGGAACCAACATATCAGTTTGGAACCCATCTTGGATTCAGGGAAACCACTCTATCCCTCGGCCTGCAGATATGAATTTAGCAATGGCTTCGCTTAAGGTGTCTGACTTGTTCGTCCCACACATGAAGCAATGGCATACAGAAAATATTTTCATTTTATTTGACAACAGTTCAGCTTATCAAATATGCAGAACACCATTGTATGCTTCGGTGCAGCAGGATACTCCAATGTGGAAATTGGAAAAGAATGGAATTTACTCGGTTCGCAGTGCGTACAGAAGCATAATGGAAAACAGTTTGACTGTCCAACAGCACAGAATTGACGGCAGCTGGAATCAATTATGGCGCATCAAAATTCCACCTCAAATCAAGAACTTTCTCTGGCGTGTTACTCGGGGCTGTCTTCCAACACGACTTCGACTACATACTCGAGGTGTAGTTTGTCCTTTGCAGTGTCCGTTTTGTAGCGACGATGAAGACAGTGTGCACGCGCTGTTCACCTGTCCCAAAAGCACGCAATGTTGGCAGCAGATGGGACTATGGAATGAAGTTTCAAATGTTGTTTCAAATGTCGGTAATATCTCCACCACCATCTTCGAAATTCCACAGCAGCTGCAGCCTACTCAGCATCCAATTTTTAGCACGTTAATGTGGAGCATATGGAAAAACAGAAACAACAAAGTGTGGAATGATTCTTCAGACACATGTCAGGTTATTTGTGACAGAGCCACAACCTTGTTACTAAGTTGGAGGAATGCTCAAGAAATCAAGCAACAAGGATGTACGCGTAGCACTCCTAATCATGTCGCATCCTGGACAAAACCATCTCCGGGAAGGTACAAGTGTAATGTTGACGCTTCCTTCTCTGAAACTCTAGACATCGTGGGCATAGGTATGTGTATCAGAGACGCAGAAGGAGCCTTTGTGCTGGCTCGAACAGAATGGTTTTCACCTACCACTGATGTAGATATTGGGGAGGCTATCGGACTCCTAAAAGCTATGGAATGGGTAAGGGACCTCCATCTTTGGAACATGGATTTCGAAGTCGACTCAAAGACGGTTGTGGACAATATATACGAGAAGCAAATTGGTGTATCAGATTTTAGCGCTATTATCACGCATTGCGTACACCTTCTTTGCACGGATCTTATGAACTCTCATGTTAAGTTCATTAGGAGACAAGCGAACGAAGTTGCTCATAGTTTAGCTCAGGCGGCTTTGTCAGAAGCTAGTTTCCGCATTTATTCTCGCA
>Ga0228710_1009320_pt1 | contig 13673 bp, 6 predicted proteins | sample MedpolnodulmetaG_FD_177995 | JGI IMG/M metagenome (GOLD analysis project Ga0228710, IMG submission 177995) | Root nodule microbial communities from Medicago polymorpha collected in Santa Monica, California, United States - pink nodules | ecosystem: Host-associated > Plants > Roots > Nodule...
TTTTTGAAAGGAATTAAAATATTTTCTTAATAATTATATTGCATATTCGATTATGCCATTTAATTAACCATACCAATTACATATACGTCACATACGTCATATGTTTCGACCTTGACATTTTGTGACCTTATCTTATTAGTCTTCATGCATGACTGAAAATATGAATCATCGTGTGAAAAGTTTTGGTTTTTACTTAAAAATGGTTTTTTTTAGCCTATTCTCCATATTAGTATTATTTTTTGGTTGCAAAAATAAATTATGTGGCAAAGTGGGATATTATATACAAGGGGAAAAAAAAATCAAACCTGACAATTTTTTCAAGATAGTTTGAAAGAATGTCACTCCAATATTGCTCCAAAGCTTTGTTGCCATCAACTACTATGTTCAACCACCTCTTGTTCTCCATTGATTTGTGATTAAGTAATTGAAACAATCGACCTACAGAGAAAAAATAGAAGGAAAAAAATAATAATTAAAAAGACAAATGTTAGATAGAAAATAATATATTAAATAGGAGTGGAATCAAGAAGAAGAAAATATTCATATGTGGAACTCACCTCCTCAGATTTTTACAATGTAACTTAAAGCCTTTTAGACCTGCAGGACTGAATACATGACACAAAATGTATAAGAAATGGAATTCACACACATATATATTTACAAAGGGAAAACAAATATTACCAACTTTGGAATTTTCATTAAGGAGGAATAAGAAGGAAACTTTTAATTTTTTTACTCAATTTTTTTAAATCATGTCTTTCCAAATTTTTTTTTTTTTAAGGATTCCAAATTTTATTTTGTTGACCGACTTTAATTATATTGTATAGATTCAAAATAAATCATTTGTAAAGTTAAAAAGGTAAATAAATAAAGTGCAAATTCAACACCCATCTTTAGACACAACCAACAAAAATTTACAACCAATAAAATAGACATAAAATTCCACCTTGTAAAATAAGAAGAAAAATTAGATAAAATTAAAAAAAAATTATGAAAGGTCTTTTTCTTTCAGATTTTTCACTGTATCATCTTTTTCCTTGCAGTTTTGCCTCTATTAGAGTATTGTGATCACATGCAAGTTTACTCATTAAAATTTAAGTTTTTTTTAACAGGTCATTAAAAATCATGTTAACAGGGATTAACAAGAGCCCCATGAAGCCTTTTATCAGTTGCCTTTCAACAAATATTATATATAAAAATTATTGGTATAAGTAGAGTTGAGATGCTATGCACAAATGGAGGGTTCTATTGAGTTGAAGAGAGAAAGACATGAAATTGGTGTATTTTGTAAAATTATTTTAATTTTCACGTCTTTCTCTCTTCAACTGAAATCTCCAGTGATGGAAGAGATCTAAACTCCCACTCCCATACAGTGAGGAATTTTGGAATGACTTTTTTAACATGACTTTGGTGTGGATCTAGCTTTCTCTGATGACAAATACATAATATACCACGATATCTCTCTACTTCTAACAGGAACAAGTACCTTTAGGGTATACGAAAACTCCAACAATGTAATAGTTTAACGGGAGAAAACTAAAGATGGGTTTTATTTTCGAATCAAAAGGGCAAAAGGAAAGGAAGAAAAAGAGAAGGGTTTTTTTAGTGAGGTGCAGGAAAAGACCTAGTGATGGATGTTGTGGAGTTCTAACCGATGAAATAATTTTAGTTTTCTGAGAAAGAGTAGATCTGAGTGAGGGTATTGAGTGTGTAGAAGGAATATATAAAGAAAAGAAAATAGAATTATTATTATTATTATTATTATTATTATTATTATACAAATTGGCTCTTTAATGTTTATTTTATTAGTTTTAATCATTAAATTGGTTGGGTTAAGAATAACATGTTTGATTAATGATCATCCACGAATCTCTCAAACAAAGCCTCATAATAAGATACTTTACTTTTGAAGATGAAATCTTGGCCTTTGGATCAAAAGCGTCAGACAATTTTTACTTTTTGTCTCTTCCTTAGGTGTACTGCACACTCATTTTGGGATGAAAAATGATTATTAAACATCAAGTTTTTTTATGTTAAATAGAAAAGTATTTGATTTGGTATGTAGTTTTTGAAATATATGAGAATTGTACATAGAAGATTAAAAGAAAACGTGAGATAGGAATATAAACTCATACAATGTTACACATGGTGTCTATATCTCAATATTTAAATAACAAAAACGGTTTTCATAAAGAGGAAAAATATCCAACGCCAAAAATTTTACTAGTTCACTACAAATCTGATAATTATATGAAGGAAATAGTTTTAGTTTTCTGAGAAAGAGTAGATCTGAGTGAGGGTATTGACTATTGAGTGTGTAGAAGGAATATATAAAGAAAAGAAAATATAATAATAATAATAATTATTTTACAAATTGGCTCTTTAATGTTTATTTTATTAGTTTTAATCATTAAATTGGTTGGGTTAAGAATAACATGTTTGATTAATGATCATCCACAAATCTCTCAAACAAAGTCTTATAATAAGATACTTTACTTTTGAAGATGAAATCTTGGCCTTTGGATCAAAAGCGTCAGGCAATTTTTACTTTTTGTCTCTTCCTTAGGTGTACTGCACACTCATTTTAGGACGAGAAATGATTATTAAACATCAATTTTTTTATGTTAAATCGAAAAGTATTTGATTTGGTATGTAGTTTTTGAAATATATGAGAATTGTACATAGATGATTAAACGAAAATGTGAGATAGGAATATAAACTCATACAATGTTACACATGGTGTCTATATCTCAATATTTAAATAACAAAAACGGTTTTCATAAAGACAAAAAATATCCAACGCCAAAAATTATACTAGTTCGCTACAAACTTGATAATTATTTTAGCCCCTTCAACCTGAAGGTTTATTCACCAAAATTAAAAATGTTCAACCACCAAAGTATAGTACTATCACATTGACTATAATGTAGTCGTATCAAATCTATCTTAATACAATCAAGCCTTTGAGAAAAAAGCCACTACTAGGCTAATTTACAAGATAAATAAATGTTTGAGAAAAAAATCGGATTTAACTCTCAATAGAAATGATAAAAAGATTGAAGCTCAAAATACAATGTTAACAATTACAATAGAAAGAATAAAAAATTTAAGCGCGATCGCACGCTCTCAGATAAATTCCCAACTCTTAAATCTATGCAATGAAATTGATGTATGAAAATTAGTGTGTCAAGTGCTTGTTTCTTTACCGATGTTAGGTGTTATTCATAACGCTTGAAATTTTCTTTTAAAAGGAAAATATATAATATATGCATAGAAAAACAGATAGTAGAAAGGTCAAATTGTACAAAGGTCCTGCGAACAGAAACACAAGAGGGGTACAAGAGATACCCAAATAGACTGAGTCCAACAAAACAAAAGGAATACACATAAAAAAACATGAAAAAGATAAACAACACCAACACCAAAAAGAGCTCACTCAAAGGACACCACGACCCACAACCAAACCTCAACAAAATGCATCCTTAACTTAGAGAACCTGAGAGAGGGACAAACGCAAAGGGTGGTCAAGGACTAGAAGCCAAACCACACAAATGTTCTAGGTTTAACACCAAAAATACTCTTCTGATACCAACACATGATGAGATTGACCTTATACTTAGGAAAATAACAGGGTCTACCAAGGTTTTCACCCATAAACCACTTCCACGAGGAAAGCTTCTCCCGATCCACTAGATCCTTAACATAAACAGACCCCTCTGCAAATTTAATATCATTGCGGAAGATCCAGATAGCCTAAAAAATAGCATTCAAGACAAGAGTCAAACCTAATCTTACCCCTCTTACCGTACCCAATCTCAAGAAATAACTAAAAAACAAATTACATCTCGATGAGGATTACAATACCGGCCTAGCCCCTAAAAAAATCTCATACCAGTCTAAATGGGTGACTTCACATAAGAAGAACATATGGGACATAGTCTCTAAAAGTTTTCCACAAAAACTACACCCAGACTTCGCAGTAGTAACCACCCAAGCCTGATGAGGTTCTCTTTGGGTGGTATCTTATCCCGAAGGATCTTCCAAGAGAACACCAACACCTTAGACGGGGGCCCATGATTCCACACCTTACCAAGGGCCCCAACCACGTCAGCCGGCAAGGCATCGATCGTGTCCTTGCTCCTAGCAAGAACATCATAAGCAAACTTCATTGAGAATAGACTATTGGTTATAAGGCTTGAAAATGATTCCATTTAGAATACAATAGGATTATTGTAGTCCTTGTACAAAAACCCTAGTGTCGTAGTTTTTGTATGATCATGTACTTCATATTTTCCAATAATATATAGGTGTGTAATTCAAATTTGATATGTGAGTTGTGCCAAACTAACCTTGTATCAATATTCATTATTAAATGATGTCTTAGATTATCTCTTGAAGTCAATCCAAAGGGTATGATGACCATACGATCCAAAAGTATTGTTCCCTTGAACACATAGAATCCAAATATATACTTGAAACACAGTTTTGATTTATCTAGAGGATATGGTTGGATGATCTTCTAAAATAACTCAAAAATTTCACCTAAACACTTAGCAGACGTCAGAGGATAAATTGCTCTCATGTATGATGTTATCATCAAAACAAATTACAATCCATTGGTCTTTAAACCAAATTTGTAGCAACAATATCCATATTTCACTTTCAACATTGTTCTCTTTCATTTCAAGAACCATCATAACATTTTCTTCTACTTTGAGTCGCATATTCCCCCTCCTTCCATTTTTGTTTGCATGTTCTCCTACTTAAGTTAAGTGAGTTCCATTTATTCCTCTTGAAGGAAAATCATATATTTAGATTTGTGGTCCAACATATCAATTTATTTTTCTCATTACATAGTCATATTACTTTTTACTTTCTCTATACTTCGTCTTCCATAGTGAACTCAAATCCTTACTCTCTTTCATTATATTTATTATATTTCATGGGTCTAGGATGTGGAAGACATTATTTTTCTCTTTCTCTTTCATTTGTTGATTCAAGGTTCTGTAAGCTTATTGGATGCTAAGGAAGAAATTTCGAAGACTGGAGAACAAATGATTGGAGTAGATAACCTAAAATACAATTTTTTCTTGACATGGGAGTGGAAGAACTTTCATCAAAACTATATCGATATAAGTTTGTTTGAAGTTAAATTTTCCTATAATTTCAATGATTTGTGCTTGTATATTGTGTAGTATTTTCCTTGAATTTGGGTTGTTAATATTGGGTTTGTGAACATGTTGTAAATTGTTTATATATTTAAATATTATCGATAGGATGAGATTATGCTTTTGATTGAAGCTTTGATTGAGATATATAAGATTTAAATGAAAATTTGGAATCTAGTGAGTATTGATTTTATTTTTATACAAAAATTATTATATTCTAATTTGAGATTTCAATCACTTTACATTTTTGATATTATCTTTTCATTTGATTTATCATATATCAAATTCAATTGTTTTTTATGATAGCATGTATTTCCATAAGTTTAGGTTTGGTTTGAGATTGAAATATAGTTTTGTAACTTACTTGTGTATTATGTTTGATTGAGTATTAATAATAATTCAGTTGTAAATTCCTTGTTCAAAGTTGAATTATCTTGTTATCATTGTTTGCTTCGTTACATTGAATCAATTGCTTAATTTCCAATGGTCAAATTCGATTTTACGAAAAGTTTTCCAAACTATTTTCGTGCAAAGTTTTCAATAGGGAATCTATTCACCTCCATCCTCTAGATTCATAGTATTATCATCATATCGACCAAAATTTGTCATATGACAGCACTAGGTTATTCCTAAACTACTATAGGTTGAACAATTATTGTGCAAATCTTGCAACCAGAGTTAATGGTCAGTTCGAATAGATCATGTTATGTAAACACATAAAAAGCTTTCAGAACAAGTATAATTGAATAAAACCAACAGAGTAATTGTATTAAAAGGTACTTCATCAAGTTGCATGGTTCAAACAATTACAGATAAGGTCATGTACATGACCTAACATAGGAAATCTAGCTCTCATAATCAAAAGAGACATGGCAACAATATTAAGAAATTAAATATGAATAGATGAAGAATAGTTTGATGAAATCTTATTTCCAAGTTTTTTCTCTGGCCTCCAACACTTTGAAAACGAGTTTTTGGCCCATTTTTGCGTATTTTACAACCCCTAACTCAATTCTAGTCTTCCCCCTTTTATAGAACCCAAAAATTCCATTTTTTTAGGAATCACACTTGCGCATCACACACTGACCTCTGCGCATCGTGCATAAGGTAGTATCAGATCTATTATGAGTCTTCAATCATGAGCATCACGCATCTTTCCCGCACATCGCGTAGCTATTCTATGCTTCACGTAAATTGAAATTTTCACTCTCTCTTAAGGAGGAATTGGACTTTGATGTCTTCATAATAGTTGTAGATATTGATGTTTATATTCAAATGCCACTAATGTCATTCTATTATGAGACTTAAAAAGTCCATATATGATTAAAATACCCCACAGAGGTTATGTGATGTTTCAACGATGTCTTAAATCGTATGTGTGAGTACATGTGAAGTTTTGCATGAATCATCTCAATACTAAAATAAAAATAGTTTTATCTGAGTCTCAAACCAAACATTACTTCTTCTGAACGAAATTAGATAGTAAAGTTTATGCATTTATTTGTTGATTCGTGTTACAATCATCTTACAAGTTAAATTAAGCACATACATCATAAATTTATGGGTGAAATGTATTTTTGGTCATTCGAAATATACCAACTTTCATTTTTAGTACCTCTAAAAGTTTCCTTCAAACATTGGTCCTCTTAATATTTTGTTAGCAATTTTAGTCTTTGTTTTTTCATAAAAGTTCAGGTCACAGACTCCAACTGACATTTTTTTTATAACATGTCAATGAAAAAACCTTAAAATATCATTAGTTTAATGATTTAACTAATTAACCTTTAATCTTTATTAATTATCTATAACTTTAAAATAAAGATTAAATTTTTAAACTAAAGATGAAATGTTTAAATTATGAAAATAATGTTATTTTAAGGTCTTAACAATGACATATTATAAAAGTCACTTGAAACGTGTATATTGAACTTGTAACAGCTCGTTTTTACCTAGAATTATTTTAATTATTTGTTATATGTGTTTATATTTGTGATTAATTGTCCTTGTGTGTATTTTATTTGGGATTAGTGGATCTTTGGCCTAGAAGGGTATTTTAGTCATTTTTAGCCTAAGGGGTATTTTGGTCATTTGGCGAGTAAGGGTAAATTAGTCATTTTATTAATAAGATTATTTTTTACGTTTTAGTGAGAATAATTATTTTTACTAAGTTGCTAGTGAGTTTAGGTAATTAATTAGAAATGGTAATTATTCTGTATTTCGGCGGATTAAGTGAGTAGCAACTTTTGAGGATTAATTAGTAAGAATGTTGAGCCCATTATGACAATTAGAAACCTAGCCCAATTAAGAGGTGACTATATAAGCATAATTAAGGTGACAAAAACACAGGGGGGGTTTGAATTGTGTTAGCTTTTTCTACGTTTCTCCTAATGATATCACAGTTCAGAAACAGATAACAATCAGCTTCTGAAGTAGTGATCAGAAACTAAATGTGCAGCGGATAAAAGCAGAGTAAGAGATAAAGAAGAAAGACACAAAGCAATTATACAGGTTCGTTCCACAAACTGGAAATAGTCATGTCCCCCTTGCACTTCCAAGGAGAGTTCACTAAAATGTATTCTCAAATTACAAGTACTCAAGCACACAAGCAAGAGATTCCCTATGCTCAAGCACACAAGCAAGAGACTTTCCTATGCTCTAGTACAACTACAAGAGACTTACAAATGCTCAAGCACACAAGCAAGAGACTTAAAATCAAAAAAACTTACAGAGAAATATGTTTGAGTTTGAACACTTGATATAAAATCAGTGGTGTTCACAATACAAAACAGAAACAGACTCTTACGATTCTTAATACTATAGAATTTCTAAAATGTGAGCTTTGCTAAGAAATTCTAAGTAACAATGAAAACAGAACAATAACAGAGTATGAACTTTGAATTGTTGAGAGTCTAGCTTTTTGTGTCTGTATACGTTGTGGATTCTTGTATTGCTTGTATATAAGTTGTAATGTGTTATCCAACTGGTAGGTCTTCACTCCTTTATATAGAGGTGTGAAGAGATACGTTGGAACTTGACAGCAACACAAAAAGAGTCGTTTGAAGCTTGTTGATAATCACCAATGATTCTTTGCCTGATATGGTTATTGTCCTATAAAGGATCAATTTCAAATCCATTCCTTGTATGAAGGAACATTTCTGCAGGCAGAGCTGTTCATCTTTTCAATTATGGGTCATAAGTGATTATTCTGAATTATGACTTTTTATGATTTTGATGATGAATTTCGTGCTCCTAATTCAAGTGAATTTATGGGTATGTTGTACTTCATGAAATTGACATGTTTATGTGCTTAAATTCATAGTTGTTGTTGGTGATAAGTTGTTTTGATGACTTTTGCTTATTTAAGTGTAAACCATGATTTGATGAGTGATTGTTGTTGGACTATGTGTTAAATTCACTTCATAAATGATTATACATGTTTGTATGTTGATGGGGTTTGAATTGATGTAGTTGTTTGTGAAGTTTGAATGAAAATGAGAAAATATGAACTTTTGGTGAAAAATGAACTAGATGATCATTTTGACATGAATTGATGTTATGATTCCATGTTTGTTGTTGTTTTGATTGTCTTTATGACAACTAATAAACAAGTTTAGAGGACGAATTTGGACAAAAGGAGATCAAAATTGGGGTCTTGGAGTGAAAATTGGAGGGTTTCCGAGGAAACCCAAGAACTGGGTTCCCTGTTCTGGTGCAACTCGCGAGGCGAGCCCATGGCTAGCTGGTGGTGAGTTGCTCAATTCAGCACCCTTGTTTTTGGACGTTCCGGGTACTCGGGGGTCGATTTGAACTTTCCTAGATGATTCTTTTGATGTATTTATCTGTTGTTATGCTTTCTAAACCTTTTGAAACATCAAATGGATTTGATTGATATTGGTTTTGTGAATCAAATAAAAACTTTTTGAAAAATGTTCAAGAACATAAAATTTTTCGAAACTCGTTTTTCTCAAGGAAAAATGGTAGAGTTAGGGTTGTTTACTGTAACTATGATTTATAAAATGGTTTTGAATGGTAGTCATGATATATAACTTGGTTTTGCTTTGAAAAATGGTCATATTTTAAAAAATGATAAAATGAGACGAACTTAGATGAATTTTGGAATTAATCGGAATTGGCCTATGATGTGTATATGTATATGCTATTGTGATCATATGTGATATGTGGATATGTTTCATTGAGGTGTTTGAACATGTATGCCTTGTCTTTGGGAAATACTTATAAAATGTTGAAAGTTGTGAAAATAGACGAACTTTATCAAAATGATGTTTTATGGTTGAATGACTAGTAAATAGCTTTGTGTTCATGATGATATGATAGAATAAGAATGAATCAATGATGATTGGGTGTGTAATATGATGAATGTCATGATGTGAATAATTGTCTGTCTTTTATGCAAAATGTGATTTTGGAACTTTGGTGATTCTTGAGTTGATTGTTGTTGATGATTTATGATGATGGTGATTCATGATGATGATGATTTATGTTGACGAATTCTTACATGCAAAATGACGACGTTATTGATGATGAATGCATGTACGAAAAATGATGACAATTTGTTTGTTGAACGTATGCATTGTTGAGTCATATGTTCATGCATTCATAAGTAGAATATTAATATCCAATGAAGATGACTATGATATTTATATCCAACGAAGAAGACCAGAATACTATGCATTCAAATGACAACCACTATGATACAGTTGTATCTTGAGGCGATGACTTTGGTGACGACCGGTACCACATACAAACAGAGTTGTGTCTAGGCGCATTCCATACATTTGATAATTGATTAAATATGTCATATCTGATCATGTGCTTGGTGAACCTTGGTGATTTATATGCATTGGTGAACTTGCTAAGTTATGTGCTTGGTGAAATTTGGTGAATATGTGAAGATGTTGAAAGTGTACTTGTATAGTTATTATGCTTGTATGCTTGATGTATAATAATGATGTTGGGTTGTTGTGATTAATTTAATGAAGTATTATTTAATCATTTGAAATTAATTATGTCGGTTTACCTTTATTTGATTATACTTTAATCGTGGAATGTTATCTAACCCTCAGCGTGCATGATTAGTTGTTTAGCTTTGCTTGGTGAGTATGCTGGATGCTAGCTTTGGAGCTACGTCGTCATTTGCTTTTGGAGTCTTAGAGTTGGGCTCTGATTATGATATATGTCTGTCTGTTGTTTACGTTTTATGACTTTATGAGATTTATTCACTCAATATGTTGAGATTGGAGTTTTACTTTGGTTATGTATTATGATATATGTGACATGCTAAACTTGGAGATTTTATTTAGTTGTTGATGAGATATTATGATATTATTCCGCTGTGATGTTTTGAAAAATTATTTATGCATGTTTGGACTTATAGAAGAAGTAACATCTAAATCCTTTTGTATAAGTTGTATTATTCGAGTGATTTATCGCTTTAAGGGTTTATGGTGTAACAGAACTTCTATAAAATAAAAATAAATAAAATTGGTAACATAAAATTTAGAGACACTGAAGGTCAAAATAATTTTTTTTTTGGGTTAGATAGACGAAAATGACAATATCCATCGAAAACTCAAACACATAAATTGAGGAGTTGGGGATTCTAACCTCGATGATTACATTCAACCTAATAATCTCAACATTTTTGCAAGTTGAGTTGGGATTTGTGGAAAGTTTGAAAGAAATTTTTGAAGTGATCAAAAATAAAAGTTGATATATTTATAAGAACTAAAGCTATAGAATTTGACGTCTTAGTCGATGAACCGGTGGTGCTCTTTTTAAAAAGGTGCAAACTCTTATTTTTAGAAGATGAGTAAATGAACAACACCCTAGTTATGAGATTTGGTGTCAATTGAGGGAAATGAATCCCTTAATGTTAGTGATGGTTGGAAGTTGTACCTTTTAAGTGTGTAAAAGAGATAGAAGTGTGATTAAAAAGTAGAGATAATAAAGTTGAAGGAGAAATGTGAGTAAAAATGAAGATAGAAAAAAGATAGGTGTTTTTATTTTCTTAAAATTGGAAAATCTTTTCCATTATTTAAGACGGTGATACATGTTTTTCTACAATTGAAATTGAGTCCAAAAGTGATGTGGAGCCCACTACTTTCTACATGTATTAGGTGTAATAAATTAAACATTTTTTCTCCAAAGATCATCTTTGGAGTGCTCCCGGGGCACTCTTTAAGGATTCCAAAAGAAGAAATTATTTTATAAAAAAGTAAAATATTTCGATTTCCAATGCATTGATTACACATATTTTCATGATAAGTTACCATTTAAAGGTCTTAACTAGTGCCCCAAAGATACCGGTTAACAAATCAGTATTACAACAAGCTTTTCATACCGTCACCATGTACTTTGCATTTCAACAACATCACGTGACAATCTTGTTGGTTTGCAAGCCATTAGGAACAAGCAGAAATATTATTGCTTCTTGAAAAAATAATATCAAAATTATAGTTAGAAGAAGTTAGAATGAACTATCACATATGATGCAAAAATGTTTTTTTGACAAATTATTTTACCAAACTTTATAATACATATGATGCAAACTATTAAAAGTGATCAGTCTGCAAAAAAGAAACTTTATAATCCATGTTTTTTTGAAGTAGAACATAATCCATGTTAAAAAGTCAACTTTGTATTGTATATTAGATAATTTGAGAGCAATTATTCACAACGACTCATGATTATTTTAATTTTTCCATTTTGAAATATTATTTTAAGTTTTTCCTACACCCGAATAAAATTTTACACTCAGTAAATTTATTTATAATTATCAGAAGGAAACTTTGCTTTTTTAATCTACAACTAACTCAAAGTGAAAAGTAAAAAGAAACCAAAATACGTGATGAAAAAGATAGTCAAACTATAATTTATCTTACTTGATATGAAAAATATTGTTTCTTTTACAAAGACATGAGAAGTTTTAGCACCAGGTTATCTAGTAAGATTTTATTTTTTTTTCAAATTTTGTTTTTTTAGTGGATGAAGTTCATATAAGTTTACTTAATTTGTAAGTTTATACAAAAGCAAATGACAATTAAATATTTAAGATTTTAATTATTATTTTTTTGAAGGAATTTAAGATTTAATTAGTTTTTTTTGTAAAAGCTAAGATTTTAATTATTATTATTATGTAGTTTTGACCAATTTCTTATTTTGACACAAAGTTTTTGACCTTTTTTTGACCGAAAGTTTTGACCAAATTTAACTCTAGACACACAAACATTAAAACATTTTCTCTTTTTGATAGTCAATAAAATATTTTCTCCTTTTGACTAATTTTCTGACTTAAAACTTGACACTTAAAGACCTACGCTTGGCTTGCTTTCAAATGACCAACAACCTAGTTATGAGATTTAGATTTATTTCAATTGAGAGAAATTAATTCTTTGAATTTAGTGTTGGTTAGAAATTGTACTTTTAAGTGTGTAAAGGAGATAGAAGAGTGATGCAAATGCGGAGAAAATAAAGTTGAAGAAGAAGTATGACCAAAAAGAAAGATAGAAAAAAAGACAGGTGTTTTTATCTCTTTAAATTAACATAATCGTTTTCCGTTATTTGAGACGGTGATGCATGTTTTTTTATCAATCAACCAACGTAGAGTTTAAAAAATGACGTACAGTCCATTATGTATATTGAGTGCAATTACAAAGAACTATTCATGCTATCACTATCTAGTTTGAATTTCAACAACATCAAATGACAATTTTGTAAATTTGTAAGACATTACAGAAATATTCATATCTTCTCGAAAAAAAATTACGGTTAGAATAAATTAGAATAAAAAATCATATATAATGCAAAAGATTAAGAGATAATTTGATTAACTATTTTACCAAAATTTACAATATATACAATGCAAACTATTAAAAGCAACCATTTCTTGAAACAGTTTGATATAATACTCTGGTCATTCCTTTTAGGAGGAGAGAGGGGGATATAATACAATTTGAATGATACATTAAAGAACAATTATTCACAATGATTTACTATTATTTTAACGTTTTTCTACAACAAAATGAAATTTCACACTCATGTTAAGGTAAATATTAGAGAACAAATCATTTTTTAAATTTTACGTTGGTTGATTGATAAAAAAAAAACATACATCACTGTCTCAAATAACAGATAACGATTATGTCAATTAAAGGTACTCACAGTTATTTAAAATCTTGTGTTTTTGTCTCTTTAAATTTTCATCACACTTCTTTCTCCTTTAAGTGTGTAAAGGAGAGAGAAGTGTGATGAAAATGCGGAGAAAATAAAGTTGAAGAAGAATTGAGACCAAAAAGAAAGATTGAAAAAAAAGACAGATGTTTTTTTTTTTTGGTACAAGAAGAGGGCTGAGCCCAAGAGAAAAAAAAACTAAGCGATTAGACGAACATTTCGAGGCATGCAAGCGCCAGAAATGTCATCAAAAAGGAGACATCGAAGCTCTCTAGGAGGAGTCTCAATAACATGTAAATCAAAGGAGTCTAAAGA
>Ga0228710_1009321_pt1 | contig 13672 bp, 10 predicted proteins | sample MedpolnodulmetaG_FD_177995 | JGI IMG/M metagenome (GOLD analysis project Ga0228710, IMG submission 177995) | Root nodule microbial communities from Medicago polymorpha collected in Santa Monica, California, United States - pink nodules | ecosystem: Host-associated > Plants > Roots > Nodule...
TTAATTGTTACATAAATTCATTGCTTTTTTTAGCCTCTTTTTAGTTTAACAAGCTTGTTTAATTTTCCAATTTTTTTTTTATATAGTCACTATACTTGTGACAATTAGGAAACAACAATTGTTCTTGTGAAATAAATAGTTGGATCCTTATTTTGTCAAAAAAGAAAAAATTAGTTTCTTCCCTATATATATATAGGGAACAAACTCTTCCCCACCATCATCATTAACTCTTTCGGAATTATTCTTCCCATTTAAAACGACTTTATATCTTATTACCTATTTTCACATTCGTCGTCATCTATATATCGACTATTCTCCTAATTTTAACTTAATCCTAATTTAAAGTTATTATCTCACTTTATCAGTACTTTTGACTTCAAAAACTTTCCTAACTATTGCTTCTTTATAATTCAAGATTTTATTCTCTCGATACCGGTTGTTATAATTATTGTCAAACATTATTACTACTACCGCTTATCTGCTTTCCTACTCATTTTACTCTCTTCTAATAGTTTCCCGTCCTTTTCATCGCTATTATCATTCCTATTTTCTTTCATTACCTAATTCACAACTCCCTATCTTTCTTTACATCTCGCCTACGATCATCTAACTCGACTACACTATAATTTTTATTTGTTTATACACTTTAAACGTTCCTATATAAAATTCGCCATAAGTTATTTAATTTCCTTGGCTCTCTCACTCTCCAATTATCAATACTCTCAAGATCATTATTTTTCACGTCCTATTGTCAAGTCATCTTTTAACATCATTAAATTCACTTAGATCACTATCACCAGTTTATGTTTTAGACTTGTTATTATCCTGAGGTAATCGCTTTTATTTATGCCTGATCACACTCCCTCATTTAGATGTAAAGTTTAAGGACCCTCACCTTTACTTTACACGTTAACAGATTTATTAAAATCACTAATACTATCATGGATGGTTTAGAGACCACTACAACGGTGCTACTGAAACATCATGAAAAACGCAGCATGACCCACGTGCGACATTTTAATCATAACTCAACTTAGCAAAGTCTGAATGAGGTCAAACTAAAGCTAAAATAAAGATAACACCCATATCTACAACTATCATGAAGGAACATAAATCTAATTCGATACAGAGAGGGGTGCAAAGGTTGGTTTTCCTAAACCTAGGAAGAGGGCACGACCTTGCTGACCTCTGTGTAGTATTTTGATCATAGCTCAAGTTTTTGACGTCCTATTGGAGTCACTACAAAGAAATATGAAAGCTAACATCCATATCTACAACTTTCATGTTTACATAGAAACCTAGTTCAGAACATAAAAGAGCCGATAGTTGGATTTCCTAAGCCTCGGAAAAGAGTACGACCCTGCTGACCTATGTGTAGTATTTTGATCATATATTGAGTTCTAGATGTTGGAATGAGGTCAAACCAACGCCCAATTAAAGCTAACATTCATAGCTACAACTTTAATGAAGACACTGAAATCTAATTCTCAACAAAAATGTGCCAGTGTTTATTTTTTGTTTCGGTTACAGAAATCACAGATTTTCTGCGATCTCGCATGTGCGATTTAGCCTTAAGGGACCTTTCCTAACTCCATTTTCGACCCAAAACTCGCCAAACTCGACCCTAATCTTCACTCCATGACTAACCTATAATTCAAACACTAATTCTTCGTTAACCTACCTGACATCCACTCTTTTTAAGACTAAAACTCAATTCAAAAACCTAAACTAGTTTTCCTCAATTGTCATCTTTCAATTTCATCTTTCAATTCGTTCATCATCATTCCCTCATCAAAATTCACATCATAACAGCAACAATGTATTAAAATTTAAGTCAACCCTCCCATCATAAATTAAGATACCCTAAAGTGCAAAGATTCTCCCCCTTACCTTGAATTCTCTGTAAACGCAGTTTTTGGTTCAATTCTCCTTAGTTAGGGTTTGCCTCCTTTCCTTTCTACTTTCTCTCTAGTTCCCACGTTCAGCAATAATGTTTTATGAATTTCTATTCCTCTATTTATACTAGGAAACTAGGTTAAATTCTTATTATTATTACTTTTCTCCCCTCCAGCTATCATAATTTACTCCCTCCTCCCCCACTTATTTTATTACTTCTATTTCTCACCTCTTATCTTTATTATTTATTATATCATTCCTCTCTTTATAATTTAAATTCACATAAAATATTAATAACCACCAAAACTATATTTTTCAACAATAGCACATTATTTTCTCCCTAAAAATTGTTTTTCTCACATTATTCACTCGACTAGTTAACTCCTCTTTACTTCCTCATTATTCGTAACACTATAACCACAAAGGATTTAATTTAATAATATCAAGTCTCAATGATAATAATAACAATAATACTAATTTTACCCAATAATAATATTAATATTATCTATTAATAATACTTACAATTAATATTAAAAATCGGGGTGTTACAACAAGTGACGTGAATAAAATCTTCATGGAATCTCACGTAACAAATCAGAAACAAATAGGGTAACTCATAAAAAGTAGGAACATCTTTAGGAACCGCCAAACACACGACCAAGGATCCTGAAATATTGTCTATATTTTAGAAACAAATCACCCAGCTGATTCTGGACAAAAATACGATACTTGGTGAACAAGAAATAAGGCGTGGTTTCCTTAATAAGATAAAAATTGCGTAAACCAAGCCATATAAACAGGGCACACTGAACCGTGTCAAGATGTTGGAACATCGTATCCAACATCATACATGAGTATTTGTTTTAGCAACAATGAAGCCAATACTCAAATACCCAACAATCTCCCACTTTGTATTTATTTGTTGTTAAAAAAAATTGAGGCCATACAGACAAGGTAGAGAGATACCACACATACATTTCTTCAATCCACAACCATGAAGAAAAGTAGCACAACTGTAAAACGGACATGTTGAGTCATCATCCAGCACATCAGAGGCATACAACCAGAGCACACTTAACTGTGCCAGGATGTTGGATCATAGTTTCCAACATGACAATCATGGATATTTGTTTTAGCAATAATGCAGCTAATACAAATACCCAACAATCTCCCTCTTTCGAAAAGCAGAGGGATACAAATTTCATTTCTTCATTTAGTATGATCACACACCAATGAAGAAAACACCCAGCACATAATATCTAAAGTGATACCATAGAAATGCTTCTCCAAATCAACATAAACTAACAGTTATGAAGAAGAAAGCAAATACTTTTCAGAGAAAGAATTCAATGAAAGGTTACATCAGTATCACTAAAGAGATTTAGGAATGTGCACAAAACAAGAATACCTTTACAGTCTTTAGTCAAGGCTTGAACCAAATAGACATGAAGAAGGAAACATCATACTCTTAACATAATTCGAATTAAGAGATAAAAGGTATTACTTACATCAGAGACATGCAGCAGCGGATAAGATAATAGCATAGTCTCACAAGAGCAGAGGAAAACCAAATTCTTATGCTATAGTCAGGGAAAAATAAATTCCCACAAAAATTGGGTGTTTCAACATCCTTCACCACATCTGACAGGAGTACCTGTCACACAGATCAGTAAGGGAAAAAATAAATTTCCCATACCTACAGAGTATTGACAAAAAGATGTTTAGCACATCATACTCCACATCCCGTCAAACAACTTGAACAAGATCAAGCACACATCATAGTATCACTCCCCTTAATATAAGAACATGTGAGTGACTACTAAACATATTCCACTACTCCCCCTGAACACATGCATATGAGGAAATTGAAAACCGAAAACTCCTAATGCATAGATAAAGGAATACTTCAGAGGTAGAACTTGAATGTTCCAACTTTCATTAATACATCATACAGGAACATTCAACCAAACAGACTTCAAAGTCACACAGAATCACACAAACATGTTTCAACATTCTATAGAACATTAGCAGGGAACATGTACAACCAACAAATAATGAGAACTAAAACACATTCCCAGAACAGTATCAAGATGTTGCAACATCAGTGACAACATCCACAATAACCAAAAATAGTTGGAAAATAAATACAACAACAAATAAACACATGCATATATGCAAAATAAATGCAATATAGCACACATTATATCAGGCATATAGAGAGTATAGATATACCATTTTACTCCCCCTTTTTAGCCACAAAATATGCCAACAGAAAACCTTCAGGAATATATACCACAACAGTACAAGACATGCTACAGGGAAACTCCAACAATCTACCTCCAGAAGATGTTAGACCTGCAGCAGGAGCACTTCCAGATGTTCCAACAATGTATGGAACATGATCCGCACGAAACAACTTATAGTGCAACATGAGAGGAGATTCCCTCTTCTTAGCAATAACATTGGCAGTCTTAATACTAGGGTGCTGGTCTAAGATAATACTACTCAACAAGGTAGAAAAGCTATGGGGAACTTATTAACATCAGTTTCGGCATGCTTAATAGTTTGTTCAAAGATATAAGCACAAAAATCCATTTTAGCCTTAGAACCTACAACATGAATAAACTTACCCAACCCTGTGGCAATATCAGAGGAATGAGTGGTAGAGACCCAGTTTGCTGCAACAATCCTGTTGAAAATAACATATTTCACAGAAAATTTACCAGAGGAAATCTTTTTCTTCTTAGGCTACACTTTGACCTTCTTTCATTTAAACACAAGAACTCATCTTGAAAGAAAGTAACAAACTTCAGCATTACTTCAAAAGAACGTCTTTGAAAATAATAGTAATGCATAATTGTACATATTGGAACATCTCCAAGAACATCAGAGGCATATACAGCGGAATAGAGATAGAACCCAGCCTTACAAAAAAACCCAGGGAGAAATAAACTCCCACAAAATAAAACAGAGAAATAAACCCTCACAAGCAACCAACTTCAGAGAAAAATAAATTCTCACAATAGGATGTTAAAACATCTGGTAAGACATTGGTACACCAGAAACATGACACACTCACATCCATCCATACATCAATCAAATAAAGTAGCTTCATGACATCATCAGGCTAGTTAAAAATAATGCTCCCCCTCAACGACAGATTAGCAAAAACATACTACTCCCCCTCAGGTAATACTCCCCTTTAATAGGCATATGTAAATAAAAAAACAACTCAAATACCTCCCTCCTTGAAGCTGTCCATGAGTCCAGAATTTATCTTTCCTGGAGCTCACCTAGTAGCAGATAGGGTGCCTGCTCTAATACCAATTGAAATTCCGGCAGTCTAGCTTTCAGATGTTTTATACGATGTTTCAACATCAGATACGAATAGAATGTCAAGTAAGATGTTTTAACATCGAGCTAGCAGAAAACAGACAGATCAAGTCAAATATAACAGATGTTGAATTTCTAGCACGTCAGTTAGAAGATTTTCGATGTGAAGTTCCAACACCAGAAACACAGAAAACAGATGTTTCGTTTAATGTTCCAACATCATGCTAACAAACATAAAATGTGCAAGAAAGTAAAAGGCACAGAAGGTTTGTTAACCCAGCTCGACACAACTCACCTACATCTGGGGGAAACCAAGCCAGGAAGGAAATCCACTAGTGTAGTCCTTATTCTAAGTTTATCACCAAACTCCTCGTTTACAACTCTAGACCTAGGACCTACCCGTATTGATTTCAACCTAGTAACTCCTAGATCTGAGATCCCATCTCACTATCCTACAGTCAATCACATCCCCTGTGATTATCAGACTTAAACATAAACAAAAAGATGAAGTTACCTTCAAACAAACTACCTAACACCGTGCTTCACAGCTTTGGTGTAGTACACAATCTACCTAGCTCCTTGCTTCACAGCTTTGGATTAGTGAACACGAGTTTACAACTCAATTACAGTCCTTAACATGTATCAAGGTGATACAAGAAAGGCTCACAATAAACTTACAGTCCTAGACTTGCATCACAAACGATACAAGAGAATAACACACATGGAAGACGACTCAAAACCCTAAAAATGACTCTTTTATCAATCGATGGTTTTGATTCATTACAACTCAACTAAAGGTCCTGTTCAATGCATCAAGGTGATACAAAGAGACGCTCACAAATAAAGCACAAGTCGAAACCCTAAAAGACTCAATTCAATACTATTGAATTGGTAAATAAAACTAGGGTGTGAGTCTTCCTTATATAGCCATTCATTAGCATGAGCTTTTTCGTCATAGGCTAAACATATATTTGTATCAAATATTCTTTTCAGAAATATATTGAAACAAATATTCATCAGAAATTTATTTCCCAAAATCTCTTTTGAAAATATATTTCACAATTAAAAATATCCATCTAAAAATTATCTTTCTTCTAGAAACACCTATATTTGAATCAAATATTCTTTTCAGAAATATATTGAAATAAATATTGTTCAAAAATATATTTTCCAAAATCTCTTTTGAAAATATATTTCACAAATAAAAATATCCATCTGAAAAATATATTTCATCTGGAAACAAAGTCTATTGGACCACAAGTCACGTGAATAAAATCTTCATGGAATCTCACGTAACAAATCAGAAACAAATATGGTAACTACTAAAAAGTAGGAACATCTTTAGGAACCGCCAAACACACCACCATGGAATCCTCAAATATTGTCTATAGTTTAGAAACAAATCACGCAGCTGATTCTGGACAAAAATACGATACTTGGTGAACAAGAAATAAGGCGTGGTTTCCTTAATAAGATAAAGATTGCGTAAACCAAGCCACATAAACAGGGCACACTGAACCATGCTAAGATGTTGGAACATCGTATCTAACATCATACATGAGTATTTGTTTTAGCAACAATGAAGCCAATACTCAAATACCCAACACATATTCAGACAAGGCCGACATGAAATTAGGCATATGTAAACCCATATTGAAACCATTTTGGGCCAAAAGAGTTTCAATTATGTTGGCTATATTATTTTTACCCTCCAAGTGATTTTGTTAGGCTCGCCTAACTATTTGGTCATCATTTTGATTCCTTTGAACCAATAGTATGGCCCTTTCTTGCAACGTTGGTACTTGTGGTTCGACCACATGTTGTTGCAATGGGTTCGCATGAACTCCATTATTAGGTCTTCCTACTGGCATTTCGACAGACCTAGGATTTTGGTTTTGAGGTGCCGGCGTATTACGCGCAGGAGGAGCGCCAAAGAAATCAGCGATTCGCCCCATTTGGTCAGATAGTGTTAAGTAACTATTATGAGTTTCCTAGATTAAGGGATTGAACACAATACCAATTTGTTGAGTCAACATATTGACCATTTTATGGTTACAATCTTCCATTTAGTGCCTTAAAGCCATTAAGGAAGCATTGGTCATTTATTGTTGACGATTTGAACCAAGAACGCTCACTCTAGGGTGAAAGAATTGAGGGCGTATTACGTTCAAATTCTCTGAGTAAATAGATGGATCAGTATGAAGGCCTTCCATAAAGGAAGAAGGCATGCCATATGGTTGATTCCTATGGTTTATTGGATCAAAAGCCCATAAACTTTGATTCGGCTGGCCGCCAAAACTTGCATTAGATTGGGCCACCGCATCAACGGTCGAAGCAAATGCAGGAATAGTAGATGAAACATTAGCAGGAATTGTCGTTCCCATTGTTTCAGTATAACTTGCGCTAACCGTTGGTGTTGCTTGTGGGCTTTGTTGCACAGTCACATCAAACGTTGCATCAAACATCGATGCAATTGTTGGACTTGATGGTGAAGCGTTATTGTTTGAAGGACGTACCATTTCTGGAAGTTACCTCTTACCTCTTAAGAGCACACACGACAAAAATCAAAAGTTTTAGAAAGAACAAATTTTCAAGAAATTTTTTAAACAAACAGTCCCACTGGGCGTACCAATTTGTTTACCGTGATTTTTGGTAAACAATCGTTGGTTTAAAATTAGTTACTTGCAAGATCAACTAGTAAATCTTTAGGACATATTGCGTGTGTTATTTTCCAGAAAATGATGAATGTTCTTGATGTTTTTATGTAAAATGTAACGCCCTGTTTCTATTAAAGCGATAAAACACGCGAATAATACAAATATTCAAGAAATAGACGCTACGTCTTCAATAAAAATTCAACATCATGCATATATAAAATTTCTCAACAGTCGCAACGGATATAAATCATACATCTCCAAAATATACATGTCTTACGATCAATATACATCATCATATAAAATCTTCAAATCTCGACACATGGGCAAAAACTCAACAACATAAATCCAGCATAGACAATCTAGAATAATCATAAAGACAGACGTCCTAGATCAGAGCCTATTCTAAGACTCCAAAGACCGATAACGGAGATAGCTCCCGCTATCCAAGCACTCACCAAGCAATCAACAACTACGTCTGCACGTCGTCTACCCATTCATACAAATAGGTAGACGGTCCACCACAGACCACTAGGGGTTAGCTTCACATCAATCATAATCAACATAAACAACCATAAGCATTCAAGGATTTCATGCGTAACACATATACATACCCATCCCTCCTAGAATACTAACATCACATAATTATTATCCCCCATTCCATACACCTCAAGCTATCACATCACTAACATAGCTTAGCAAACATATTCAATCTCTAATCAAGTCATCGACATAAGCTCATCATTTATCAACATCAATCAATGAAAGGATTACTCACCTTATTCTTCAATTAGCATAATTAACTTAACACATACAATTCAACATTTCAAGTACAAACAAGGAAATTATCGTCACCAAAAAGATCACCCAATCACATACATATGATTCACACTTTGTCATTTCACCAAATAGACATCACCATTTAAAATCACCAAGTGTACAAGTATAACAAAACATCATCAAGTACACAACTCACCAGGTTCACCAATGCACAAAAACATTCATGCATATATTCAACTAGATCACATAATTCACCATTCACAACATCCACCAAACACATAAGCAATTATGTCTCATGACAACTTATTGTATGCACCTAGACACGACTCCTACATGGACACGATACCATCAACTATGACAAAGTTGTCAACTCATGATGCAACAAAAACATCATCAACACGGATATAAAATCCATCAACTACGACAAAGTCGTCAACTCTTGATGCAACAAAAGCATCATCAACACGGATATAAAATCCATCAACTACGACAATGTCGTCAACTCATGATGCAACAAAAACATCATCGACTATGTATGCATGAATATATGACTCAACACCAATACATATATTCAACAACACATTCACCAACACCATTAGATATAATATCCTATATCACCTTCAATTTGCATACATGCATTCACCGACAATATCACAGTCAATTAACATATATGTATTCACCAACAATATCACAATCAATCAACATATATGTATTCACCAACAATATCACAATCAACCAACATAGAAGTAGAAAAGAGATTATACAAAGGATTATGAATGAAAACTAGCCCCCTTACCTTAATTCTTCACAAATCTAAGCTAGTCCTTCACTTTAGCTCCAATCCCTCGAGTTTCTACCCTCCTCTTGCTTCCCAAAGTCTTCTCTCTTCAAAACCCCTTCTCTAGCTCTTTCTCTCTCTACCTCTCTCAAATTCGCTGGATGTGTATTTTGAAATATCCTTTGTTACATTGAAACCAACTAGGGTGTGAATCAAATGGTGTTTGAATTAAATGTATTTTGATTTATCTAATTTTGAACTATGTTTATAGGAACTAGGATTAACTTGAGGTGTTATCGAAGAAGCTTTATCAAAGACTGTAACAGCTGAGGCGTCTTCACAATTCATTGCTGCTTTCAATTAGTAAATTTGATGAGGTAACCGTTTTTTTTGGCTTTGTGTGTGGGTGCCTATTGTTATTCTTGGTTGCTTTTTTTTTTCTGGTGAGCTTATTTCTCTTCTGGTAGCTAGTTTTTGGGCATAGAATTTATTGGTTGAGGCTTGTAGAGTGGGCATGCGTTATGGGGCTGATGTGAGGCACTCCTAGGATTAGAGGTCATCACAGTAACATGGTTGTTGTGTTTGATTTATTATTCTTTTCCTTTTTGTATGTTAGCATCATATCTAGTTGTTGAGGTGGTTTGTGGTATTGTCCTCTTCTGGTATGTTAGCATCATATCTGCTTTGAATGATGGTTTAAAAGAATGGTTTGTCTATATGCTTTAATGCTCTCCTTTACATGCTTTAGAAATCTATGATTGAATTTTCTAATGTATAATGAAGGAAAAGCTCTTCTATCATCTCCTTTGGGGTACACATGTTTATGACTATTTCTTTCCTTGTATTTTTGTACAGAATCAAACCTTGGATATTTCTTAGACAAATCAACAATTGCTGGTGTACGCGGTTTTTGTGTTTCAGCACCGCAGAGACTCGAGGAAGTTATTAGAACTTAAGAATGAATTAAGTTTGATACTTTGTATACCTTTAAGTTAAAAGAAGGTTAACCTATTAGATGATTGATAATACTTTGATATTTCGTTAGATACTTATATGTTTCCGATGGAACTATTGATCTTTACAAATTGAATTGTACTCTTGAATGAATTTTTGAAATTGTCATGACTCAATTAAATGTGCATAATATAAGGATATTAAAATCGCAGAAGAATATTGTAAATAACATTTATCTCACATTATTTATTTGTGGTTCAATTTTATATAAATTTATCCCAACAAATAATTTAAAAAAAAAATTAACCCAATCTGGGACGGATTATAAGTATTTTGTCACAAACATTGGGACGGAATTTGAGATTTCAGTCGCAATGTTGGGACAGAATTAAATAATGGGATAAAACAATTAATTATATTATGTCCCAGATTCCATCCCAAATGTGCGACGGACGATAAAATTCCGTCCCCAAAAGATTGTGACAACAAGATTTGCGACGAAAGTATTTTGTCCAAAATTCTGTCCCAGATTTCAACTGGGACGAAAATTTACACTATATAGGTTAATATAGTGAAAGTTAATAACTACCAAAAATACAATTTTAACCCATCTTAATTTTTTGACACCTCAACATATAGTTACCATTTTGTGTATTTTGTAACAGAAAATCATATTTAGATGAAAGATAAATTAGCTTTCAAAAGATTGATGTGATTTTGTAAAAAACAAAATCTTTTTATATGGTTGTATCTAAACAACCTAAATTACTTTTCTATAAAAGGGTTAAATATTTTTTTGGTCCCTATAAATTTCAGACCTTTTAAGTTTAGTACTTATTTAATTTTAATAGTTCTTTTAGTCCCTAATTTTTTTTCTTCTGCACTCAGTATTAGTCCCTACTCAATTCAAATTTGTTTAATTTACGGTTAAACTCTTGAGTTTTTGAACAATTTTTTGCATACATGTTAAGAACATTACTAAAAGTTCCTCTGCAAAAAAATTGTCGAAAACTTTGATTTCTACATCCTGATTTTTTTAGTTTTATCTTTAACGTTTGTCGTTTTAAAATTTTCATATTTAATTTCTTTCATGTTAAAAAGTTATAAATTTTAGTAAATGAACCTTTCATAGTGTTCTAAACTTGCCTCAAAAAAATCATTCAAAAATTTAAGAGTTTAAGGATAATTAAACAAATTTTGTTTTAGCATGGACTAAAATTAGAAGTAATGTTTTTTTTGTAGGGACTAAAAAACCTATTAAAATTAAGTAAGGACTAAACTTAGAAGTTCCCAATTTTATATGGACCAAAAATATATTTAACCCTTTATAAAATGATTTTATTACGATAAACAAACACAAAATATATTCTGATTAATTTATAAAATCTCTAAAAAGAATCTTTAAATTATTGAATGTCAAAATCTTTTTTATCTAATCTGTAACGAACAGATCGCCTACAAAGGTTTGTTGTAATTTTAAAGGGCAAGGAAGTTTAAGACTGTTCATGACAAGTGTGAACTTTCTAAGGTTAAGATGACTCCTGAACTGTCCAAGAAAGCTTGTGAGGAGTCAAAGAGGTTGCTTGCTGAAAGGAAGAAGCAGAAAGAGGCACTCAGGGCTGAAAGGGATGCCAAGCTGAAGTCCATTGGCTTAGATGGGTCTTCTGACTTCATTGAAGAAAAGCTGGAGGAAGTGGCCCAGATTTCTAAGTCTGTTGAGGAACTGGCAGTCAAGAAAGCTGTACAGATGCTGGAAAAGATCCCAGAAGCTTCAGAAGCTGTTGCTTCAGAAGCTATTGCTTCAGAAGCTGCTCAGACTTCAGTTGTACCTACATCAAACCCAACCCTTTCCTCTTCTGACTCTGACCTAGACGATGTCCCTATCAGTCAGAAGCTAAAAATCCTACAAAAACCCTTTTCAACAACTCTACAAACAACCCTTCAGGAAGAACAGACCTCAACAGTTGCTGAAGCTCCTGTTGATCCTGAAGAACCTACATTCACTGACCTTCCTACCTGTGATTCACCCTTAAATCTGCATTCTCTAGAGAAGCACTTGGGTGGTGAATTACAAGAAACACCAGAAAAAGCCACTACATCAGTTTCTAAACAAACTGATATAGTAAACCAACAACAACAACAACCTGAACCATCAAACCAAACCACCACTGAACAAACTTCCACCTCAACTCAACTCACACAAACCCAAACTACACTTTCTCCACAAAAGGCCATTCCAGAACCTGTTGTTGAGACAGTGGTCTCTGAGTCTGTACCAGTTACAGAGTCTGGACCATCTGTGGCAATAACAGTTTCTGATCCTACCAAGAAACAACAAACTACAAATGACCAACCTTCATCATCCTCAACCATTCAGACCCCCAAAACAACCATCACTCATCTACTGAAGTCTGAGGTTCTGGAATCTGAAGTGATGAATATGCATGCTGAACTGCAAAGTCTTGTTCAACTCAAAAGGTCCTCTGCCTTAACAGATGACTATCAAGGAAGATGGGCATCTCTGAAGGATAGAGCTTCTGAACTTTTGGACACTGTTAGTCAGGAGTGCATCAAGATTCAACAGGCTGCCATTTTGCATCGCACCAAACCCGTGCAACTGATTGAAGAAGATCCTCTTTTGTTAGCCTACACTCCTTTCTATCGCAAGTCAGAATATTTGACAAGAGAGGGAAGGATACTCAAGCAGGTTAAAGAAGAAGCTCTGAAAGAAAAAGTTGCTGCTAAAGCAAGAGAAGATCTTCTAATTCAAAAGCAACTGGAAATGGAAGCTGCATTTAAACAGCAAGCAGACTTGTTAGCCCAGTTGATGAACAAGCAAACCTAAGCCTTAGGAGCAACCCTTTTATTTTTTTTGCTTCTGTATTTTTTGTTTTTGCTTTTCCTGTTTTGTTAGTTTGTATAAAAAAAATTTATATATTAAAGTTATTCAGAGTCATTTTTTTGTCTATGTTTTTCTTTACTTTCCTTTGTTTATTTTATTTTTGTTAATGACAAAAGGGGGAGTAGTAGAAAGTATTTGGTTAAGACTCTGAGCCCAAAAGCTTAATGAAATCTTATAACAACTTCATTAAGGAGAATCATTTTATTTATCTCAAGTTTTTAATTTTGTGCAAGACATTTTCAATAATGTGCTTAAAATGAATTTAATTAACCTGGATAGGACTTAGGGGGAGCTTACAAACCTCACCTTAAAGACTATCAGACTCAGGGGGAGTCAGAGCTTACAAACCTCAGACTCTGAGCTTACAAACCTCAG
>Ga0228710_1009322_pt1 | contig 13670 bp, 5 predicted proteins | sample MedpolnodulmetaG_FD_177995 | JGI IMG/M metagenome (GOLD analysis project Ga0228710, IMG submission 177995) | Root nodule microbial communities from Medicago polymorpha collected in Santa Monica, California, United States - pink nodules | ecosystem: Host-associated > Plants > Roots > Nodule...
ATATATTTATTTGCAATTGAAGTAAAATAGCTCAAAAAGGAAATAATATTTAAATAAAACTAAATCAAATCTAAATATAATAAACTCAAATAACATATTAAAAATACTAATTTATCGACTCATCACCAATCACGTTCCAGATCCCCGCAGTGTAACAGCCCGACTTCCGCTAGATAATTTTAATTGTTTTTATGAGTGATTAATTATGCTTGTATGTAATTAATTACCTATTTGTGTATTTTAATGGGTTTTCGGTATTAGAAGGGTGTTATAGTCATTTTGGACTCAGGGGTATTCTGATCATTTTATGAGTAAGGGTAATTTAGTAATTTCATGGTGAGGATTATTTTAATGCTTAAGTGAGAGCCATTATTATTTTATTAAGCTACTAGTGAGTTGTAGTAATTTATTTTATAACCAGTAAGTGATCGTTATTATTATTTTTAACCGTTAGTGGATAGAAATTTTAGGGGCTGGTTTATAAGTGTTGTGAGCCCATTAAGACACTAAGAGGGTTAAGCCCAATGTGTAGAGACTATATAAGCATTAGTCATTAAAGAAGTTACACAATCATTTTACAAAATTTTGAGAAGAGGTAGAAAGAGAAAGGGGCAAGAGGAAGAAAGGAGGGTTGTAGAGAAAGCTTGAAGAACCAAGAGGAGCTAGGGATTATAGGAGCTTAATTGAAGCTTTTTCTAGGATTATTGCTTATTGAAGTAAGGGGGTTAGATTTCATTCATAATCTTTTAGTTGTAGTTTCTTCCCTAATTCTATGCATAAGTGCTTATTTGAATAAGTGATTATTACAAACTTACTTGTTGAGATTCGTGCTCTAGTTTTAGTGATATGTTTGGGTATGTTAATTTGCTTACTTGAAGTGTTATTTTACTATTTTCACCTACTTTTCTACTGGAACATAATTGGCTTTGTTTAAACTTAGATTTTCCAAATGGTTTGAAACTTGTAATTATGTCGTTTCGGTTTCTCGAATTTTGTCGAAAAATGAACTTTTGTGAACTAAAGGATTACAAGCTTGGTCTACAGTTCATATAGACTTAGACAAGGCATGTAAGGTTGGTATAATTTCTTAATCATGCTAAACTTGATTTTCGGGTAGGATTGTGGAATATGTGAACTTGGGATTTTCTCATACGAACTTAGGCTAATCTTTGAACTAATTCGTGATAGTTCGCAAGTGGCCTATGCTCATACTTATATGATTAATTAAGATCGAGTTGTAGGTTTTCAAACTTGAACAAGTTACTTTGCTTTGAAAAGTATCAATGTTGGCCGTTTTGCTACTTGATACAGACTTTGTTGGAAATGGTTCCTTAAAGCTGATTATCTTATAAATCTTTCGTGAATAACTTTATATGATTAAATGAAGATATGTGAATGATTGTTAGGTGTGGAATATGATGCTATCATAAAGTGTCGTATTTTCTCCTTCACTTGAATTGTGAGAAAGTGTATGAAGTTGTTGAGCCATAGTATGAGGTCGATGTTGATTAATGTATATATGACAATTGATGTTGATGTTTGTTGATAATATGGCAACGACTCTTATTTGAATTGTGAATTTTTGATTGTGTGGACGTAAATACTTGATAATGCAATTGTTGATGAACTAGTCAATGTTAATGGAGGTGTACTTTTACATTGTTGTTGGTGGATGTATATGTTGAAGGTTTTGCATTATTGGGTCTTTGCTTGTATGTCCATGCATCATAAATCATATCGAGTCATATGAGAAACGTAAAAGGAGGTGTACTTTTACATAGTTGAATCGTAAGAGGAGGTGTACTCTTACTTAAGATGTTATGTTGGCATCTAGTTGTCGGTGATATGGTACCACATGCATATATGTGTCGTGTATAGGCGCATATCATATTAGCATGAGTCTTAAGTGATGTATGTGAATGACGATTGTTGTTAATAAGTATGTTTGATGAAGATATACTCGTGACATTTGTAATTGTTATGTGTATATGCATGTGAAAGTTAATTGCTTCTGATAATTAAGTGATACTTAAATTGATTCATTTATGTTCAACTGTTTATGGTGATTATGATTGATGTGAAGCTAACCCCCAGTGGTTTGACCGCCTACCTATTTGTATGAATGGGTAGACGGAGTGCAGGAGTAGTTTGCTTTTGTTGAATGCTTGGATAACGGGAGCTAATCTCCGTTATCGTTTCTTGGAGTCTTAGATTAGGCTCTGATTTAGAACGTCGGTCTTTATGTTTTGTTGGATCTATTTGTTATTGAGATTTGACCCATATGACGGGATTTGGAGATTTTATATGATGATGTATATTGACATTAGGAAATGTAAGAGTTACATCCGCTGCGACTGTTGAGAATTTTTATAAATGCATGTTGTTGGAGTCTGTTTTATTGAAGACATAGCGTCTATTTCTTGAATAAATGTTTTATTCGCGTGTTTTATCGCTTTAATAGAAATAGGGCGTTACACGCGGCATTCAGTAAGCTTATGATCTCCGAGTTACACCAGGGGGCCGGTCAGAAGGAGATCTCCCAGACGAACTCCTCCAAGGCGGCCTCCTCCCAGACGATCGCCTCTGAGGAGATCCCCTCCTAGACGATCCCCTCCAAGGAGATCCCCACCAAGACGTAACGGACGCTCTTGGTTTTCCACTAGCTTTGAGGACACCCGCGATGCCCGGAATGACCATAACGCTTACGGTCCATTCACATGGCGCATTCGAGAGGCTCCTATCCCCCGCGGGTTAGAGAAGCCTCCGCAGATGGACTCATACGACGGGACAACCGATCCGGACGAGCACATCGAGAACATTGAGGCAGTTCTCACATACAGATCGGTGCAGGGCGCCGTAAAATGCAAACTCTTCTTCACCACGCTGCGACGAGGAGACGTCACCTGGTTGAAGGACCTACGGAGAAACTCCATTGACTCATGGAGCGACCTCTGCTACGAGTTCACGACCCACTTCACCGCTTCAAGGATGCAACCAAAAACGGTGGCATCCCTTGAAGCCATTGTTCATGGAAAGAGCGAACCTCTCCAGGATTACATCGAGAGGTTCAACAAAGAAGATGTTCAGGTAAGAGGTGCTGACGAGATAATGAAGCGGTACCTCATTGCCAAAGGTCTGCGCGAAGGCACAGACGTGAAGAAAGCTGTCTGTTTGGATCGCCCAAGGACTCTTAACGAGTTCCAAGTGATCGCGAAGATCTACATAGCATATGAAGAAGAGTTGTATGCGGACATCCTCAACAAATCCAGGAAGGAGGAATCTGCTGCTGAATCCTCCAAAAAGCCCCTCCATGAGAAAAAGAGGGAAGGCAAAGTAACTCATGAAGGCAAAAGACCCAACGGTCACTTCACCGATTATACACCCTTGGCCATGTCAAGGGAGAAAATCCTCGCCGAGATCGCAGTGGCCAACCTAACAAAAGCTGGCTTCAAGCCACCAAAGGCCCCATCTCAGGAGAGGAAAGGAGTCGACAAAACAAAATATTGTCGATTCCACAAGTGCCACGGGCACACCACTGATGACTGCATCCACCTGAAGGATGCTATTGAACTCCTCATCTAATGAGGACGGCTCAAACAATTCATTAAGAACCCCGAGGCGGAGAGAAAAATTGTCGAACTCATCGGTGATGGCACCGAAGCTAGCAAGACAGTTGCCATGTTCGTGGAACATATGGGTGATTTCCCTGACAACGTGGAAATCACCCCCTACTCATGCACCTGGGAACAGTTCCCCTCCGCCAACCTGCACCACAAAGTGCATCTGAATCAATATGTCTTGAGCAACCGTTGTCTAGGTACCATGATTTTTGCTTTTGCTTTGCTCTTAGACATATCTGCAGTATTGGCAATTTCATATTTAGGCACCCATTGTTTTATAGGTCCTTTGAGGCTAGTACCAGAAGTTTTACTCTTCACTTCTTGTACCTTGTGCTGTGAGTTTGATTGCTTCTGATTAACCAACACCTTAGGTTTAATACCTTTTGGTTTTGATTCCGAAGAAGCAACAACTGTTTTGTTCTTCTGAAACTTAGACTTTAAGATACCAGACTCTAGTTTCAACAGACTCTGAGGAACATGTTCTAATCTCTTCATAATCTTGATCTTTGAAGTTTTAGAATCAGAGTTTGTCATTGCATTAGGTTTAGAGTTCTTTGACTTTGAAATATTCTTAGTCTTAGAACACGAAGTTTCAGGTTCTGACTGAGCCACACTTTCAAACTTAGCACCTTCAGGTACAAAGAAGGTTTTCAACCCTTCCTTGATGCATTCACAACATGCTTTAAGACTGATTTCATTAGGTTTCCCTTCTGAAAATCCAATCCTTTTACCATTGTTTTCGTAAATGCTATAAATCATAGAAGCCACTTTGCTTCTGTCAATACCATATATAATAAAATCTTCAAGAGCAATTTCATGTTTACGTAAGGATTTTCCATTACACTTTTCTTGTAGCTTCTGACAAAGATGCTTGAGGTTTTCTTCATAAGTTTTACAAATGAAGTCAAACCCTCTAAGTCCTTCTTCAGAAGCTTTTAGATCCAATAGAGTTGATTCTTGTTGTTTCATTAAATCAACATATTTTTCTTTTAAATCTTTCAACTCATTGGTTATAAGTTCAAAATGTGTAAGGAGCTCTTTAAGAGACTCAACAAGTTCTTCTCTGGGAATTTTAGAGTATACCTTATTTTCATCTTCAGAGTCTGAGTCAAGTTCAACTTTTGATGTCAGTATAGCTACTAACCCCTCAGCTACATTTGCTTCATCTCCAGCTTCTTCTTTTTCAGACACAGATTCACTGTCTAGATCATCCCATGATGCCATTAAACTCTTCTTAATTTGCTTCCTGAATTTTCTTGAGTTGAAGCTTGATTTCTTTGACTTGTCCTTTGATTTTTCCTTCTGAAGATCAGGGCAACCATTAATGAAGTGTCCAGGCTTCTTACAGTTGAAGCAACCCTTCTGATCTTCCTTCTTGAAGCTTTTGTAGCCACCTCTCTTGCTCAAAAACTTCCTATTCATAGCCATCTTCTCAGTAGGATCTTCATTAGAATCTCCATCAGGTGATTCTTCCTCAGATTCAATAACTTTAAGAGCTTTTGATGACTTCCCTTTAGATGGCAGAGCAATAGATTTGTTCTTCTTAGCAGGCTCATGTTCATTTAGACTTATCTCATGAACTTTGAGAGAGCTTATAAGATCTTCAACACTTAAAGTGTTTAAATCCTTAGCTTCCTCAATAGCAGTAACTTTAGGTCTCCATCTAGCAGGTAAGCTTCTTAGTATCTTGCTCACATGATCAGAAGCTACATAGCTTTTCTTCAATATTTGAAGTCCAAAGACTAGAGTTTGAAATCTTGAGTACATTTGCTCAATACTTTCATCATCTTTCATCTTGAACAACTTATACTGATGAACAAGCATAAGAGCTTTTGCTTCTCTGACTTTCTTGCTACCTTCATATTTTGCACAGAGAGAAGCAAACATTGCCTTTGCGGTATATTTGTCACTCATTTTCATATACTCTGCTTTAGGTATAGCAGTAACAAGTGATCCTCTGATCGTGTGATGCTTCTTATAGAGTTTCTTCTGAGCAGGAGTATGTTTCTTTCTATCAATAGCAGCTCCTTCTTCATCAAGGACCAAGTCACCAACACCATCTTCAAGAATATCACAGAGTTCTTCATCTAAGCCCATAACATAACTGTAGAAGTTGGTTTTCCACCAAGAAAACTCTTCAGGATCTCCATTTAACTTTGTAACTTTACCAGAGTCAGCTTTCTTATTACCATAATCATATGGAACAACATTGTTGTTCTGACCAAAACCAGAAGTGGAGTCTTTCCAGACATGTTTTTCACAGATCTTTTTCTGTTACAGTGTTAAGTGTTAAGACAACAGACCAAGGCTCTAGATGCCAATTGAAGGTGAGAAAAACACAAGAAGGGGGGGTTGAATTGTGTTTGCTTTTTCTTCGTTTTCTCCTACTGAAGTCACTGATCAGAAGCAGATAGAATTCAGCTTTTGAGGTGATGTTCATAATCTAAATGCAACAGATAAAAACAGATAGAGAGAGAGAGAGAGAGAGAGAGAGAGAGAGAGAGAAAAGAGAGACACAAAGCAATTATACAGGTTCCTTCCACAAAACGGAAGTAGTCTTCTCCCCCTGGCACTTCCAAGGAGAGTTCACTAAAATGTAATATCTGATTACAACTGCTCACTGCTAAAACTAGCAAGAGACTTCAAACTACTCAAGCATAATTGTAAGAGATTTCCTATGCTCAAGAACTTAATCAAGAGACTTTCTATGCTCAAGAACTAAATCAAGAGACTTCCTATGTTGAAGCACAACTGCAAGAGACTTCTATTCAAACAGAATTACAAGGAAATTTGTTTGAGGTTGAACACTTGATATACAATCAATGGTGTTCACAATACAAATCAGATACAGACTCTTTAAGACTCTGTAATTTCTAAGATATGAAAGTTGTTAAGAAATTCTAAGTGAACTTTGATGAGGAGTAATTTCAACAGAGTTTTGGCACTTGTAACTTGGTGTATGAGTCTTACAATTCTCTATGTCTTCACTCCTTTATATAGAGGTGCGAAAGAGACGTTGTATAATGCCAGCACATCAAAAAGAGTCATTTGAAGCTTGATCAGACCACCAATGATCTGTTGCTTGATTTGGTTATTGTCCTATGAAAGAGCAATTTCAAATCCATTCCAAGTATGGAGGAACACTGGTGCAGGCACAGCTGTTGTTCTTGTACTAGCAGACACAAAGACAAAGTTGTGGAGATAGTGGTTGTACACTTCCTACAAACGTCCTTTTTCAACGCTCTCCAAAGAATAAGCATCCAGTGCCTTCAAATCCTTTTGAATTATCCGTTGCTACATTCCTCTGGTCTTCTGCAATGATCGGCGTGATTAAATCATCATTTAAACAACACTTGAAATTCTTTAGTCTTTCAGCTTCTGATGATCTTCAGAACTTCTGATGACACCAGCTTCTAGTGAACTAGCTTCTGATGAGGAGAGTGCTTCTAATGACGTCAGCTTCTTCTGGACCTCTTGTCTTCAGAACTTCTTCTCTTCAGATCTTCAAGCTTCCTTCTTGTTGATTTCATTGCTCTCATTTGTTCTTCAATTCCTGTGCTTTAAAAAGGGACACTAAAATTTTGTCTATGGTCCTGCACATTTGAACAAATATTAGCATATCCAATTGACAATTTTTAATATCTTGTTATCATCAAAACTCGAAGGATAATGTTAAACACATTTTATTCCAACAAAGTCACGCTGCATGACTTAACTCATGCTAGTTATATTTTCTGCGTGAGTTAAGTCACGCTAGTTTTCTTTCTTAACTTAGAGCACCCAAATTTCAATTTTCTAGAAAAAAGCACAATCAGTGCATATATGATCATAACAATGACCAGTAAAAGAGGCTCCCTGCAAAGAGCAGTACTCTTAATAATTCAAATCCACAAGACATCAACATAACAACTTATCATAATTCTTGGCATAAATTAAACGATACATGAAATTATGATCCAAACGATACAAGTAGAAATGTTTCTGATGCGAATTTTTAGGAAGAAAAAAAAGGTTAAATTACATTATGGGTCCTTTAAGATTGAAGTTCGTAACAGATTTGTCTTTAAGTTAGTTACTTTAGTCACAGAGAAGTTTTTAAGTTTGTAAACGTTTTTCATTTACCAAATAAATCTGATCTAAAATAAAATCACACGTTGTTTGGTTCAATTCAAATGTCACTTTTAAAAATCAAATCCTAAACAATCAAACACAGTTTTATTTGAAAAAAAAATAAAAAATCCTACAAACAATATTAATTATCATTAAATGAATCGGCATTGATGTCAGATGGTATTCCAAAAACTGAGGATTAGGATAATGCACGAGTGTTTTTGGAGTTTCTTAAAATATTTTATGAAGTACTAATCAATATATACAATGATGTTGATTGATGGTTGACTCATTAAGATGATTTCCTAATAAATATACATTAATGTGTCACTAATTCATAATCTCTAATAATATCTAATAATAAATATGTTTATAATCTAATAGTTGACTTTGAAGGTGTTAGGTTCGTTGTTTGTGACTTTTTCTCTTTTTTATGAATATTGCTTGATATCTAATACTTTAGAAACTTGGTAAAATAGTTCAGATCCTTTGCTTGAGACCATGGCTGAAAAAATGAAAACTATGCATGATAAATATTAGGGGAACATTAAAAATATTAACTTGATGATTTTTATTGTTGTGGTTCTTGATCCTCGATACAAGCTTCGATTTGTTGTCTGGAGTCTTCAAAACATTAATGATAAGAAAGATCCTGTTTTCTTAAGTCTTTAAAAAATGTTTAATGCCTACTCCCTCCGTTTCAAAATGAATATCGCTTTAGCTAATTGCACATAAATTAAAGAATGAAATGAAATAAAGAAAAAGACAACTTTAAAGTTGCATTGAAAATTGTGTGATAGAAAAATTTAAATATTTATTGAGGGTAATGTTGAAAGAAAAAAATTAAAGTTGTATTGGAAATGTAAAGTAACATTCGTTTTGAAACAAATTTTTTTGGCTAAAGTGACAAGCATTTTAAAACGGAGGGTGTATAAAAGTTTTAATGGAAATGGTGAATCTCAAGGTTAATACCTATTGAGATTGAGACTTTTGAGTTTGATACATGGTTATGAATGAGATTGTGAACAAAAATGAGGTAGAAGAGTATCTCTTGGAGCTATTGGAGATATAAATTCAGTGTTGGCACTAAACTTTTTTTTTTTTTGTCAATGACACTAAATTTTATTCTTTTTTGGTCCATGGCACTAAATTAACTTTTTTCTTTTTGGTCAATGGCAATAAAACTTTTTTATTTTTAAGGAATGACAATTAACTTTTTATTTAGTTTAAAAAGAGATAATATGTAACTTCGTTCCCACATCACTCAATCTAAATATTCTCTAATTCTCAGAGAAGCGATTTGGAGACGTGAATTTTGAGAATGATCAGTATGTTTTTCTTTGTCTTTTGTTTGTTAAATAGTCATGTTCTTGAAGGTGTTCGAGGTACAATTCAAGAGGATTTCGTACAGTTGGAGAAAGGCACCAACACTAATGTATTTCATACCTAATATGCAGTGATGTCCTTTTTTTGTTTTCTTCCCTGAATTTTGTATTGTTTATTGGTTTATTACATTGATATTGATTTTGAACTAGTTATACTAATTTTTTTTTTAAATATATAGTATGCAGGACTAATTCTCAACCAATCTGAAAATTTTACAACTAATTTCCATTCAGTTAGTAGCTATATTAGTATTTTTAATCCAAAAGTTGATACGACCCAAACGAGTGTTGCAGCTATGATGATTGCTAATAGATCTCCGAATAATTTGAATACAATTATCGTTGGATGGCATGTGAGTTTATATTTATGAAATATTATCTTAATTTTTTTGGTTAAAACTTCATATGCATAGATTGTTCATTTTCTCATACCAAAAACAATGCCTAATTTAACTCACATTTTTTGTTAGGTTGATCCTCAAATGTACAAAGATAATAAAACTCATCTTTTTACATATTGGTCGGTAAGTATTTTTTTTTAAATGTGTTTTCGTTTATTTTGCTCACACACTAGTTATAGATTGATTGCATACAAGTTCTTTTATTTTATTATTAGGTGATGTTAACTCCGTCGCTGGTAACAGTGGAGGCTAAGTTATTATAACTTTTGTCTCTAATTACAAGACTTTTTTTGTCTCTTTTTATAAGACTTCTTAGATATTTTTAAGTTCATTAATTATTTTTTTACCGAGATACCCCTATTTTATATTACATCTTAAAAGATAAAATTGTAAAAACAATGTTAATGACAAACAAATTTAATACTCAATACTAAATTTCTTAATTCCAGGGACGGAGTTAGTATTATATGAATTGTCAACTCGGATGCAGATGAAATTGTATATGAAACAATTTTAAATGAATATTAATGTCACATATCATTAATAATAACTTTCCTTACTCCAATTATTTTTTTTACAAATGTATATCATGTTCTTTAAATTTTATGTTAATGATTATTACTTTTTATGACTTATTTAGAATAATTAAATTCTTAATTCTTTAAAATTTTTATGTGATTTAAAAATTGTCAGAGTGATAATTCTAAGAGAGGATGCTATAATTTACAATGTCCTGGTTTTGTTCAAACTGATCATTCGTTCACCTTCGGTCAATCACTTAATAACACATCAACCATTGATGGACCGACAACAGAGATTCCATTGCTTATTTTACAGGTAATTTCCATTAAAAAAGTTATGATTATATTATATTGTATATTTTGTATAAGGCTGTTTAACTTTTTAACCATCAATATAGTTCAATGAAATATGAAGAGAAATTTATATGAAGGAGTATATGCTAACAAAAGTTTATTGACGTGCTCAGAATCCTAAGACGAAAGATTGGTTGATTGTTATTGGAAAAGTAATAGGATACTATCCTGCATCTTTATTCTCCAACATGACATCGGCTAATCAAGTGGGATGGATTGGTAAAACAACAAACGATTTGAATACCCCTAGCCCTCCTATGGGATCTGGAGCACTGCCTAATGGTGTGTTGGGCCATGCAGGTTATTTTAAGTATCCTACATTTAATTTAAAAGGACTTGAAACAGGCATGGGTCAAATCCAAAGTTCAAATTATGGATGCTATAATGCTTCATACTATAATGATAGTCAAGGTTTACTATATATCCAATTTGGAGGACCAGGCGGGGGCAAGTGTAATGGGATTTAAGTTATATTATGATTGATTTTTTCCATGTTAAATTAATAAAACTTTATTTAATAATTCACTTGTCGGAAGAAAAAATAGTCAATCTAGAACTTTTCATTTCCCTTTGCTTAGAAATTTGTTATCTCCCTATCTCCCTGTATATACATTTCAGAATAAACCAAATGAGCAAGTACACATGTCCAATCTAAGACAAATTTTGAAGAAGCATACACATACACGCGGCATAGCTGGACATCCTCCGGTAAATCATTCTCCTTTAATAAAACTTTAATTTAAAAAAAAAAAACTTTAATTACAAGACGTAAATTACATTAAAACCAATCAATTGATTTCCATAAATCATTCTCCTTTTGTCAAAAAATTAATCAAAGTCGTATCTTCATGATCCTTGCAAAAAAAAACATTAACAATCGTCCATAAAACAGAAATATCAAAATCATCAAATTGGGAGATATCATGATCAGTTACATTATTCCTTTAAAAATAATCAATTACATTATATTCCTTAAAAAAAATTAAAAAAGTTATAAATATTATTAGGAAAACTTAAAAAAGAAAAGATTATCAATCAACTAACAATCACCTGATTAATTCAAATTCAAATTTTGTACTAAAAGAAGTAAAATGTTTTTTTTTTCTTTTTCTCTCTGTTCTCCTTCATAGATATAGTCGTCACAATTTTTTTCTCTTTGATCTATCAAAGGGGATGATTTTAGGTTAATTTTAATATGAATCACCCCTTCAAATTGTTTTTCTTTATCTTTTAGTTAAATAAGTGATTTTCACATATTTCAGTTTTATTTAATTTGTTTTTAGTGGATATGCATGAACACTACAAAAAATTAGCTTATTTAAATAAGTTATTTTCACATACTTTATCTTTTAATTAAAATGATGATGAATGTTAAATTTATTTTTTTACATAAAGAAGTATTATATTTATGCTACATATGTTTTGTAATATTCCCTCTGAAGGAAAAAATTGCTTATAAAAACAATCGAATGGAGTATTAGTCTCATTTACTTAAAAAAAATATCAATCTCATTTAGGTTTTTGTTACTTTAGATAATGTTAATCACACAATTCATCTTATGTAATTTACAAAGAGTATTAAATCAAATATCAACATCATTAGAATATAAATTTTCCAGAGTTTTCAAGTACACATCCGTAGAAAAAAAATTCTACAGCATAAAGAATTTGGGAAAATGCCCACTTGAGAGTAAAAGGGTTTTTAGAACGGGGGTTATGCTTCTTCGAAGTATAGATCAAAGCGGGTTATATGCATAAAATTAACTAGATTCGATCTAGACGATTAAATTAGCACTGATGGTTTGAAGAAACTCATATCAATAATTGAAGTAGCATTGATGGTGAGTAGAAATTCATGTCAATGTGGAATGGAAGTAGCATTGATTAATTGAACATATAAATAAATTTACGTGTAATTTATCGACTATGATGCATTGTGTAACAACCCGTTTTTCGCTAGAAATATTTTAATCATTTATTATATGTTGAGGATGTTTACATGTGATTATTTGTCTTTGTGTGTATTTTATTTGAGAATAGTGGATTTTTGGTTTAAAATGGTATTTTAGTCATTTTTAGTCTAAGGGGTATTTTGATCATTTGGCAAGTAAGGGTAAATTAGTCATTTTATTAAGAAGGTTATTTTGACGTTTTAGTGAGAATAGTTATTTTTACTAAGTTACTAGTGAGTTTGAGTATTTATTTAGAGATGAAAATTCTTCGGTATTTTAGCGGATTAAGTGAGTAGTAACTTTTGAGAATTAGTTACTAAGGATGTTGAGCCCATTATGACAAGTAGAAACCTAACCCAATTAAAAGGTGGTGTATATACATATCTCTTATGAGAAAAACTAGGTTAAACCATTCATTATTTCATTTCACAAATATATATATATATATATATATATATATATATATATATATATATATATATATATATAGAGAGAGAGAGAAAACATGGGGTTTGAGACTTAGAGGGGGATATTGAAGCTTAAGCTAGCGGATTCAAGACCTAAAGGTAATGGCGATAGATTCCTTTCATCAATTAAACTATAATTTCAAGTTTTGATTATGGGTCATAAATGATTATTGTGAATTATGACTTTTTGTGATTTTTGATGATGAATTTTGTGCTCTTAATTGGTTTGTAATTATGGGTATGTTAAACTTCAAGGAATTGATATGTTTATGTGCTTATGTTCATAGTTGTTTTGGTGATTTTTGCTTATTTAAGTGTTAACCATGAATTGATGAGTGATTGTTGTTGGAACATGTTTAAATTCACTTCATAAATGTTTATACATGTTTATATGTTGATGGGGTTTGAACTGGTGTGGTTGTTTGTGAAGTTTGAATGAAAATAAGAACTTTTGATGAAAAATGAACTAGATGATGATTTTGACATGAATTGATGTTATGATTCCATGTTTGTTGTTGGTTTGATTAACTTTGGATGTTTGTTAACTAATAAACAAGTTTGGGGGACGAATTTGAGACAAAGAGGATCAAAAATCGGGTTTTTTAAGGAAAATTTGATGGGTTTCCTCGGAAACCCAAAAACTAGGTTGTGCCACTAGTGCAAAATTGACATAAGAATTATGTGTATTATACCTATTTTATTAATAAAAGGTGTGAAATATAAATAAGGTGGGAGTTTTGTAAATATATTGTAAATTTTGTTTTTGTGAGTAAATTTCAAAACCTGATTTTAAGAATAAATGGGGTCAAATATGAAATAAAAACAAGGTGGCAAACTTGTAAATATTATTTTATATATGA
>Ga0228710_1009324_pt1 | contig 13670 bp, 8 predicted proteins | sample MedpolnodulmetaG_FD_177995 | JGI IMG/M metagenome (GOLD analysis project Ga0228710, IMG submission 177995) | Root nodule microbial communities from Medicago polymorpha collected in Santa Monica, California, United States - pink nodules | ecosystem: Host-associated > Plants > Roots > Nodule...
CCCCCCATCATTTCAGATTCAATTTAAACATAGAAAGACCTTCCTGGGTTTTTTAGAGAATGATAAATTAATCCTTATGATTAATATATTTTTAATTTTAAGAATATTATAACAACATATATTAAATTTGAAGAATTCGCATAAACCCTCCTCCAATATAATTTTTAAGTTCCTACGAATGAGGAGGGTTTTATATTTGATTTCTGCTCTTCTCTCAGCAAGTTTTGCTCCCACCTAGCCAAACTGACCAAAATATCCCTGTGTTAGTTAACTAACGCATGTGTAAAATGTTACGTTAATGACTCGTAATTGAACCGAATAACGCCAGTTTAACAACAAAATCACATAATCGTACATAAACGATCAAAATTACACAAAATCATCCTTTTTCTCATAAACACATAATCACACATAAACGATCCAAACGGTCCAAATTCGCCGGTAATGACCCGTAATCACGTAATCACACTTAACGATACGTAGACGATCCAAATTACATTAATTTGTACTTAAATTCCCAAAATCACATAACGGTCCAAATAACCAAAGTTTCTCGTTTTTCTCAAAATCACATAATCAAATATAAACTATCGAAATTACAAAAATTCGTCGTTAATGACGCGTAATCACTTAATCCCATATAATAACACATAAACGATCCAAATTACATCAATTTGTCCTTAAATTCTCAAAATCACAAAGTCTCACATAAACGATCCAAATTACACATAACCCGGATCCATTAAAATCCAACATTACAGACACAAATTCAAACACATTAGACTATTACACGTTCATTAATATTATACTTCAACGGATCGGACATAAAGATGTAAAGTGTTATCCTCAACCATTAACCTAAACATGTAATCAACGTCGCTTACATCTTTGAGAAGTTGTGGATAATACACGGTCTTCTAGAAGTCCTCTTCCTTATCCTCCCCCAAGTCGAGGCTTGACACATTTACTATCACATCACATGTTCTATGACTTGAACCAATATGGATAAAGAAGTCGTCAAGTTCTGCCTTCAACTCGTCCAACTTGTCGGTGGGGTTTACAAAGAACCTAGCCCTCCTTTTCACATCTACATAACGAACATGAAATTTAACTGGATCTTGTGCATCTTCAGACATGTTTCACTTCACAAAATATAATGAAAAAAATATGAGACAAATGAGATCAAATAAAAAGTTGAATAATTAGAGACCAAAAAATGCGAGCAATAATTGGTGTGACATAAGTGTGACATAACCGGCCACCAAAAAAATACGTCAGTGTGATATCGTGCAAAAAATAGGACAAACACCGTCCAAAAGGTCTCATAACCTATAACCTATCTAAGTAGTCTAGTGATAGTGCATAATCTTCGTCTTCTTCCATGTCTTCCATGACTTCAAAAAAAGGTCTCATGATATTTGGAATTTGTGAAATGTATGGGATATTCCGAAATGGTTTTGAGGTAGATGATGAAGCTTGTGAGCGGGAGTAAGTGTCAAGGCGTGCATCTTTCCTCTTTGGAAGTGACCTCTTGGGTTGTGAAGGTTGACTATCTGGATTTTGAGAATCAATAGTCTCCCACCTAGAGGGGATTCGCCCCGTTGATGACACTTTGAGTGTAGTCCTCTTCATTTTAGGTTTTCCTTTTGTTACCGCCTTTTTTGAAGGTGGTTACAAATTTGTGGTTTCCGGAAATGCTATTTGACGCATCATCTCTTTGATGTAGAGTTTCATATTGTAAGGGCTTGTCTTGAGACGTTCTTGAATGTCGTTCCTCTCTTCCATCACGGAAAAATCATCATCAATCTCTTGTCCTTACACACTTAACCTTTTCCAATTAGGGTATATATCATCCAAGACAAGAGGCAATTTTTGCTTACTCTTCATGGCAATAATACACGCACAAGGTAACCCGTACGATGTCTTTTGCACACAACCAGAATCTTCCTTGCCAAAGTCGAATGTCTTGGAGCGTTTCAATTCATCATAGATAAATTTTAATGCGCGTCTAGATACGTAACCCTCCAACTCTCTCAACATCTTGATTTTTCTGAATTTGTGTTATAAGACCGTTTTGCTCCTCCCAAAACTTCCTTGTATCTCACCAAATTATACAGCCAACATCTTGTCTATTTCATCTCAACATGATGCCAAATCACCCACGCTACTCCTCAAATATTTTTTCAACACTCCATGAGCCGATTCAACAATGTTGGTGGTTCTACCCCCCAGTCGCAAGACTTTATTCGTCTATGCCCTCACAAATTTTTCTTTAAGGTTCAAAACCGTGGTTTTAACATATACAATGAACTCATGAAATGACATGCATACTTCTTTGAATTTCAATAAAGCACTTGCATATGATTCCTCCGTAGGAGATTCGACCAACTCTTTCCAAGCGCTAACGATTTTCTCAACAATATCTCTATTCTTCTCCTTGTTCTTCTTCAATTCTTTCTTGTTAACTTTTGCATCCTTAGGAGGCTTTGGTTTAACTCTACAATTCGTGATGCACTTAGCCCTTACATTCTTCCCAACATGAAAAAAACAAAGCATAGTGTATGTTTTAGGGAAAACTATGCCAACAGCATTCATCAAAGCACCATCCATGTCGGTGACAATCACCTTAGACATGTTGTCTTTTGAGGAGAAAAGACCTTTCACCATCGTAAGTGCCCAAGTAAAGTTATCCTCTAGTTCAAAGTGAAGAAAGGCAAAACCAACGGAATACGTCATTTTTGTAGAGGTGCAACCAACTATCTCAAACAACAGCATTCGGTAGTTGTTGGCTTTGTAAGTGGAGTCCATGACCAAAACGGTCGGAAAAGTGTTGAGCAATTTAATTGACTCCGGATGAGCCAAAAATATGTCTTCAAGAGTGGTTTCCTCACTATTGCATTTTTTGTAATAGACGTATTGATGCTCCATCAACTTCGAGATCAAGTATTGCAACTCCGTCATATCACCTCTTTGCCCCTTGCGCCATCTTGTTCGCATGTTGTACACTTGCTTGATAGTTGTCACACTTTCTTTGTTATTTTGCTTCAAATTGGTGAGAATATTCCGAGGCACCGCCAAGCTTTTTGTCATGTCGATAACTTTTTTCTTCTCCTCTACACTAAGTCTACCTGCAAGAAGGTGTCCTTGAAAATTTTCCTCCAAGTCATGGTTGTGCATTACACAAAGCATTGAAATCCACCAATCATTTATATCCTTATCAAATAAACCTTTAAACCTAAACAGACAATTGCATTTCCTTGAGTCGATGTCTTCTAGGTTCGGTTTCTTCCTCGTCTTAGGTGGCTTGTATATCCCACTCCTTTCACATTGCATCGTCAAGTATGGCCTTTTTAAAATTGAATTATCTATACAAACATTAAATCCGACCCTTTCCCCTTGTCGACGAACCCAACCAAGTAACTCTTCTCGCTCTCTCCATCTTGCATTTGTTGTCAAAAAATGAGGCGGTGTCGCGAACTTTGCAAACACCACTGATAGGTACTGCTGTAGGTTCTTCAATTTTACCAATGTGAGCTTGAAATGAAATTTTGACTTTAAACGGTTTCACCTTAATGGTTGGTTTGACATCGCCGGAAGCTTCATTTTTGGCCGGTTTCGGTTCAACGTCATCACCCGCCACATTGTCAACCATGTCACTCTATGTCTATTGAATAAAAAAAAATTTATGGAACAAGCTAACCAAGAACAAAAGTGGCGCAAAAAATTCAAAAAACTGGTGTACATTAGTGTGACTTAAGTCACGCAACTCTTTTACTCCTGCGTGACTTAAGTCACGCACCGTTTAACTTTTGCGCAAGTTAACTTGCGCTCTGCCCTACTGTCCTACGAAAACCAGACGAACCAAGCTCAAAAACCAGCAAAATGAGATGAGTTTAGATGATACATACCTGATATTTGATGCTTGATGAGCGTAGAAACTTGCTTCCTGACGATTTGCAATGATTTGGAATGAAGATTTTGACCTAAAATTTCGCACTTTTTGGGTTTTTGAAGGTGGAGGGAAAGAAAATGGTGCTTGGAGTATGGACTGATGGGTTTTGTACAGAAACAGTAACCTTGCGTTACTTAACTCACGTTGCGTGAGTTAGGTAACGCTACATTACTTAAGTAGTGCATGGGTAAATGTGTCATTTCAGTTGGGCACGAGTGTTTTGTGCTGGGAGATGAGCATAAATCTTTATATTTTGAAGAAAAATAAGCCCTCCAAAACCCCTTCTCCTAATGTCCTCTATTTTTTCTACTTACTTCTTCACTTTTTTTCAAACCCTCCTCTCCATTCCCTTTCAAACTTGCAAACGAAGCTTAAATGGTTGGATCTCTTTGTACTTGAGAACTCTTATTACTAAAGTAGATGAGAGAGAACTCTTATATTTGAGATTATGGAATTCTAAAATGAGTGATACTTAAATATCATTATTTATACAAAGGTAAAATGAGTGACTTTGCTTCTTCTTCTTTTTTCTTTTTATGATTCTTAATATCATTTTTAATTCAATAAACTTAGAAAAAAATGTGTCTCAGGTGGTGAAAGCAGAGTATCTAACCAAATAGGCACAATATATATTTGTTAAAATAATGCTTGCTATTATTTTGATTTTTTTACTAGGTGCAATTTTTACCACCGTAATTATAATTAGATTGTAGCACTAGCACACATGACTATTTTATCTATTATTGAAGTGGTTTAACTTCACCAAGATAAAATTATATTCTTAACTTATTAGATATTATTATGTCATGATTAAAATCGAACATATCTTGTGCTAATATTATTAGATAGAATTTGACTAAGCTAATACTTTTCTATGAAGAAAATATTTGTGTGAATATTTTTTCCAGCGCAAATATTTTATTCGAAAAAGCAATTGTCAAAAAATTTTGTTCGCAAAAATTTATTAGTAGATTATTTACTGTTAATGAGTCAAATTACATTGTTCAACGGGGTTGAATCATTATCGACAAAAGAAGGAATAAAAACATAAAAACTTTATGTAAGGAAAATGAGATGTGGACATTTAGATACTAGCTGGTAAAATAAGAGAAAATTACGGGTGGGACTTCAGTGACTTTGTGTTGGATGACTTGGGTGACTTTAGTGTATTTTAGAGGAAAGAGAGTGATGATGGAATGATTAAAATAGATTATTTTGATGAGAGAGAATTATTGGTTAGGAGAGAGATAGAGACAAAGACACTGAAACGCACCGAAGCCAAAGGCACCCAAGTGCTACCCGAAAATTACCAACCAAGTCTTAACCAAAGGAGAAAAATGACCAACCAAACCCTCAAAATGAGCCTAATTACATATGAAGAAAGATACTTCCTCTCTTCCTCTATTAATACTTTCTCATTCATCCCAAATTTTATGTCACTTAAGAAAGTTTAGAGTGAAATTTATGTTGGTCAAATATATTTTTTTAAGTAATGTTGGTCAATTTTTCTTCCTCTCCTTTCTCCCTCTTTCTTGACAAAGTTAGTGTGCATCAGTGAAGAACTTCAATTTCTTCTATCCATCTTATCTCTTGTTAATTTATTTTTTTGTTGAAGAAGCTATCTGTTGTTATTTTTATTTCTAGTTGTCTTGTTTTTGGTTAAGTTTAAGTACTATATTTATATTCAAGTTTTTGATTTAAGTTCAAGCATTAATTTGTTATTCAAGTTCTATATTTATGTTCAGTTTTTTCTTTAAGCTAGAACACTTTTTTGTTGTTGTTTAAGTTCGATATTTGTTTTTAGTCTTTTATTTAAGTTCATGTATTTATTTTTTGTTCAAGTTATATCTATATTTATGTTTAAGCATTTAGATGTGCTCAATGTTTATGTTATATTCAAGTCTTATGTTTACATTCAAGAGTCAAAGTGATAAACTTTATGCACCAAAGCTCCTATCTCTTCATAAAGTATCATTTTTTATGATTTAAAATCTCCAAGCTTAGCGTTTAATGTTCAAGAGTAAAGTTAGAAATTTAAATGTTATTGTTTATGTATGGTAAAATTAAAACTTTTCAAATGCTTAAAGGCATAGTTTTAAAAATCGGATCGGTCATCGACTCGGTAAGATGACAGGGTCACTGGTTCAATCACTGAGTCATTGGTTCAACTGCATGACTGAACCGGATTAAACCGAATAACTTGGTTATAAAATTCGGTCTCTATACAAATGTGTGCGTGTATTAAAATAAGTTGGATCGTATTGAACTAGATCATTTAATCTGGAAAAAAACTCATAAAACCTTGTCAAAACTCATCAAACTTAACAATAATATGTGCATTGTATACCTACACAAAATCATACCATATTTAATTAAAAATTTAAATTTTATTTCAATATTACTCATATTAAAATTAAAATAAATTTTTAATATTTATTTAAATATATGGTATGATTTTGTATAGGTATAAAATGCATATACTATGATTAATGTTGATGAGTTTTGACAATTGGTAAGTTTTATGAGTTTTTTATTTTTAGAAACTGGGTAATCTAATTCAATCTGATCCAGCTCAATTTAATACATGCACACATTTTTGTAGAGAACGAGTTTTACGATCGAGTTATTCGGTTTAATCCGATCCAGCCATGCGGTTCAACCAATGACCTAGTGGTTGAACCAATGACTCAGTGACCCAGTAACCTTACCGAGTCGATATCCGGTCTGATTTTTAAAACAATGGTTTTATGTTTATGCCCAAGCTCTTTATTTATTTTCAAGTTCCATATTTATATTCAAGCATTTTACTTATGGTTAAAGTTTCATATTTATGTTCATGCAATATATTTATGTTCAATCTTTATATTTATGTTCAAGTTTATGTTAAGTTCATGATCAAAAGTTATATTAGAAGGTTAATCCTTGTGTTAAAGTCTCTTTCTTGTGTTAAGTTTTCAAATTCTATGTTTGAAGGTTCAAAATTTATGTTCCAAAATTATATTGAGCCGAGATGCGATCCTTACTTTGAAGATGAGTTGATCTTGTGTTTGATTTTTTGTATGTTAACTTGAAAGTTTGGAAATGATCAAAGAAAATCTTAAGGATCCATGACTTATTGTGAAATAAAAATACTTCCTCTTTTTTGTCTTGGCCGAGAGCTCCTTTAAAAATGGGAGCCAAAGAATTTTGTACAACATAATATTAAACACAAAAAAAATATTAGAATACTATTTTACACATCTCTAATATGCTTGTTTTATTTTGCACAAATCAAAATGGTATTTATATTAACAACAACGGTGAAGCTCCCCACACATGGCGTGCAAGAAACACCACCGATCAAAGTTTACAGAAACAATGTGCCACATAATAAATGTGCACCAGCAAAAACAGCCAAAATAAAATTAGTGGACACCCATACAAGGTAGCGGATGTCTCCACCAGTCATGATAACAATAACTAAAGGTTGTCTGTTTGGCTTTCAACCACAAAAAAGAGAGCAGTTTGATCTTCTCAACTAGAACCAAAGGAGTTGACACCATATTTTTGAAAGTACGATTATTACGCTCCTTCCAAATCACCCAAACGCAAGCGAACCAAATGACCTTAAAGAATGAATGAGTACCTCGCGGCATGCCCGCCATGCAAGAACACTGAATAAAATGATCACGTATCTGAAGAGGGTGTACCACCGAGAGCCCCACCCAATTCCAGACATGAAGCCACAAAGCATATGACATATCACATTCCAGAAAAAGGTGGTTAACAGTTTCGGATGCTCCACACCCAGATACACACTCCAGGTCGTTCACATGAATAATATTACGCCGCAAGAGACTGTCTTTTGTTGGAATCCGATTGCGCAAGAGACACTACACAAACAGAGACACTTTCTCAGGGATATGTCTATGCCAGACATGGACAAGGGTCCTATGCCAGACACTTTCTCTAATATGCTTGTTGAAGCATATATATTGTCGGACTAAGGTCAATTTTGTAGACCACACCTTGGATTACTTATCCCTTAAATTACACACCCTCTTGAATTACCATCACCCTAATTACCATTACCGGAGTTTTAATGTATTACCGGAATTACCATCACCCTAATTGCAGATTTAAATTATTTTGCGGAGTATGGTTTGATGATTTGTATGGATTTTTACAAGTGATTGGAATGATTCCCTTCTAAGAATCAATTCAAGTCCTCACACCTGTCTTCGGCCAAAACTTTAAATTTACAATTGGTGTGATGGTAAAATGAAAAATAGTATGCTTAATACCGATTCTAGAGAGAGACAATCACTTAATAGGGGGACAGTATCAATGGACTATATTTGAGGTATTATTTCTGAATCAATTTTTTAGATGAAAATTTAATATTAGTTTAAGATTTTTAATTTTTTAACAAATACATTTAAGATTTTTAATTTTTTAACAAATACATTAAGTGTGAGATTTCATTCTATTCAATAATATTTAACTTGCCTAATATGTTTGGTTAAGGTTAATATACACGTTTAAAATCAATTTAATTGTATTCAAATTTACTAAATCCGCAGAGAAAATGAACTTATGGTTAACTTTTGCATAACTCACGAGAGTATTTGTATTTGTGTTGACATAGTTAAGGTGAAAAGCCGCCTAAATAATGTTAGGAGGTGAAACTAATATCTCTAATTTCAAATACCAAGAATAAATTAGTTTCACGTTAAGATATTTTTTTAGGGGGATAAATAGCTTATTTGATTGTGACATCGGATTCTAGGTTTGAATCTTAAAAAAAAAAAATTAATATATAACAATTAACATACTAACATTTTTCTTTAAAAAAATTTTCATGTTAAGTTAATGATGCTTTCATCAAAATTTTAAAAACTATGAACCTTAATTCAAATTCATAATTTTAGAGAAGAAATCGTTCACGTAAGTAAATAAATAATCGCATGTTACATGTGTCACGTGTGCAAAATATTTCAAACTCTCAATTAACCGAAACTAGACCATCGACCCGTGCTAACGCACAGGTCATATTGAAGGTAATATTTGACAGTAATAGGTAACAAAATAGTTTAGATGAATGTCATGATTGTCATATAGTATTTCATAATATTAAGAAGCATAGAAGTTGGTAAGAGAAAGTGTGGAGGGAAAAACTAGGTTAAAATTAGGTTAAGTATAGCGAGACGGATGAACATTTATAAGTAAGAGACTAGACTTTTGACTCGTGCGATGCACGGGTCTTCTCGACTATAATAGAGACCAATAAATAATCTTTAACCCGTAAGATCATGGGTCGATTAATAAACGCAAATTAGATTATTAGAGATACAATATTACAATCAAATGATGATAAAAAAATTATAAAGAAAAAAGATAAAAAGAATACAAAATTATATTGTTGCACGGGTCAATTTTATTTATTATTTTTATAGTTAAACATTAAAAATTAATGCAGTTCATGGTTGCTAACAAATTATTTAAGGTAGCCGAGTTTGCATGGAAATTAGGATATTCCGTTTGTAAACGTATTAAACAAATGTACAACAACTTGTCAAAAAAAAATCTACAAAAACAATAGGTTAAGTTGTTGCAGACCTAATAAAATTAATAAATAATAAGGATAAGGATTAAGATATCTATTAAATTTTTGCTTTGAAAAATATTCACGGTTATTAGAGAGAGAAATGAAAAACATATATGATGCAAATTTAGAGCCAAAATTTTAGGATAGAGTTGTTCCAAACCTAATAAGGGATTAGTGGAGGAAAAAATTAGGTTAAGTTGCTGCAGACTTAACAAAATTAACTAGACTTTTGACCCGTGCGTCGCACGGGTCTTGTCGACTATAATAGAGACCAATGAATAATCTTTAACCCGTAAGATCATGGGTCAATCAATAAACGCAAATTAGATTATTAGAGATACAATAATACAATTAAATTTGTTTTACTATGTCCTTCAATGACACTTGAATCTTATCAAATTTTATATTTTAGTTTTGAATAACTAATCAATTAAAGACTGTTATTTTATTTTATCAAAATATATTATTGGAGCATTATCTTCTTTTTTTTTAAAAAAATTATAAAGAAAAAAAAAAGAATACAATATTATATTGTTGCACGGGTCAATTTTATTTATTAATTTTATAGTTAAACATCAAAAATTGACTTGTAATAATTGTTTTAAATTTCTACTAACATGAAAAACAAAGTCACTTCAATTAATAGAAACACGGTTTAGGGTTTTTTTTTGTTTTGAGAGAAACACAGTTTAGGGTTTGCTATATATAACCGAGTTTGCATGGAAATTAGGGTAACCGAGTTTGCATGAAAATTAGGTTATTCTATTTGTAAACGTATTAAATAAGTGTAAAAAAAATACAAAATTAATATCGAAACTAAAATGTGATAAACTAAGTGCTTCAACTTCACCTCTAAAAAAAAAAATTCGGTTCAACTTCATAATAAATGAAATTTAATTGATTGGATGTGTAACACTATAACTTGGAGAGTAAGGTGAGAGCGTAAAAAAAAGGCAACAGGATATGAATGAAATTGATGCGATCAATTCTTTTAGTATTAAATAAGTGTACAAAATATTGTAAAAAAAAGGCAATAGGATAGGAATGAAATTGGTAGGATGCATTTTTTTTAGATGGAATTTGTTAAGTTAAATTGCTACAGACCTAATAAAATTAATAAATAAATAAAGATGCAAATTTAGAGCCAAAATTTTAGGATTGAGTTGTTGCAAACCTAACAAGGGATTAGTGGAGATAAAAAATTAGGTTAAGTTGTTGCAGACTTAACAAAATTAATAACTAAGGATAAATAAGGAGACGTTACGAGATTATAACATGATGATTTTTTTATTTTTGGGGAATAATGTTTTGAAAAGTAAAATACCAAAATGCATAAAAAAAAAATATAAAACAAATATTAAATAAAAGATAAAGAAATAAAAGTTATCCCCCTACAAAAAATGAAAGTTTCCTATTTTCATTTTTATTTGTTAACTTAGTTAATAAAATTACTAAAAAAAGAGACATTAAAGACACATTTAGAATATTGATACATTTAAGAGAACTATAGAGACAACGTTCTCACATATTCAGGTATCAAAATAGTTTAGGAACTTTTGAGTCTGATTAACGAAGGTGTGGACCCTTTGTTGGTTCCTTCTCTTCTCATGGTATGCTCCAATTCCCTTGTATTTTTTAGTTCTTTATACTAATTCTGTGTACTTGTGGCAATTCATATATTTTACTATACGGACCTACTGCTAAAGGGGTGTTAATCTGAACTAAAACCAACTTCATGAAGCTAAGGTAACTTACAAAAATGATTAATTTTCTAATGGAAACTAATCCCACAGGGCCACAAGAATATCAAGAAAAAAATATGCATTAAATTTAAAACCAAGATGCAGTATGGACTACTTACGATATTAATTGATGTTGGTATATTTCTCTATTTTTGAATACTGCAAAGACCAAGGGGCATGAAAAGTTTAGACAATATTTTCTCGAGTAACTAAAAGTGAATGTAGAGGATAATCAATAATTCGTTTTGTAGATTAATATCAACACCATACCATAGAAAAATATTCACAGCTTGCAAGTTGGATCAAAATAGAAAGCAAGAACAAAAGGTATATAGGTTAATGATTCTAATTTTTTTCCAAAAAGAGATAATATAAAGTAGTATATCAAAATTTGATAAGAACCCATGTTGCCGATGAGTAATCCAAGTTACATAATTCAAGGCAAAGCAAAGAAAACTGAAGCAATGAGTAACCCAAAGTGTTGTTGATGGAGGAAGGCCAAAAGTCCGCTATATAAACACGCCATTGCGGCGGCGCCACCATGGAGGGAATTGGAATTCCTTCATGAATTGCCTGTGGCGCTGCCTTTTAACAAAATTGCACCAAATTGCTTGCATTGCATTGTACATTATATAAAAATATTACATTACTATTTAGGGAATTATCATGGGCGGACCTGGACTCTCAATATTACTGGGGCACAATTTTTTTATCAAATAATACTAAATATAATAAAAAGTTATAATAAGAAAATTTGTAGCAATCAAAATTACAAAGAAAATGCTATATTTCATTTATTGAAAATGAGCTTAAATTACATCATTTTCATAGCTGGGAAAACATGTTCAACACTTGCAGTTGTCACCAATAAAATCAGAGCTAATTTCACAAGCTTGTACTCCCTCCGATCTTAAATATAAGAAAAGATTCTTTTTTTAGGTTCATTAAATAATTAATGTATCTGTTTTACAATGTAGATCAGATACATTAACTACACAATGAACCTAAAAAATGAATCTTTTCTTATATTTGAGACCGGAGGGAGTATATCAAATCAGAGGTAGTGTTCTGTTTTGTTTACACAAGCTTTGCACAAAGATATAAAAATCCTTTTAACTTTTTAAAATTGAGATCACCTCGATGTCACTTTTTTGAATTGAGGTGAGTGTATTATTATCCTTATTTCTTAAACCTCTTAAGGAGAGTTTTCCATCAATTATAATTTTACCTTTATTTCTTTTGCCTAAAAAATTTCATTCGATGTGTCACCCATAAAACTAGCTCAATTAACAATACCAATATTGTTAGATTAAACACATTCGTCGTGATTCAAATTCAGACCTTGCAAATATGCATTAGTTTCATATGATTTTGTCACTTCCTTTATAAAAAAAATCCCATGTGAAATTGTAAAGAAAATAGAAGTTAGAACAGTACTTGAGAAATTTATTCCAAATATATCCTTCGAAGATGTGTGTAGAATCAACCATGGAAGATGTGTGCTCAATTATTCAAGCTGTTAAACCAACATAAAGCAGCATGAGAAGAAAGGACGAGATGGCAAAAGAATAAGGGTAGTTGTGAGAATAGGGCATGGGTTGGTGTGGCACTTCCCACTCTAGGCCTTGGCCAGGTCCGCCCATAGCACAGATGACTAAATGCACATTTGCAAGTCGACTTTTTAAAAAAGTAATTTCTCAAAGAAGTAAAACTTAAAACAAAAACAAATTACAGTGTTCAAACTTCAACATGGCACTTGCAGAATACTAGCAACGATGCATCCATGATGCCCCAAGAGTTTCCTATTTCCTTTTCTAACCCTTGTATTTGACAAGTTCAAAACCTCAAGCTTGGGAACTAGAAAGTTCATTTTAAATAGCTTCACTCTTGAACAAAGGGCTAAGTTCAAATTACTAATCTCACAACATCTTCTTAAAACTTGACAAATTCCTTAAAAAATGTGATCGAAGGAATTCAAAACAAACAGCTGCAGATTGAGGAAAAAGGAAGCAAATGCTATGATGCTTTCATTGTTTAACCGTGAATTGTCACCCAAATGGAGAGGCTTTCATTGTATACACCAAAATCCATCAAAGAAAATTCGCTCCACTCTTACTCCCAATACCTTCCAATTTCCATCTTGATTTCACCAAGCAGGGTCAGTCTTTGAGATTTTTCTTTGGGCCAGCAAAAATAATGTTGCCTCCTCTTAATCATATTTTTATATTTTTCTTTTGTTTGTGCGTATTGGTGGAGATTGAACAAATAACTTAGGATACCAAACTGAAGCTAAAATATTTAAGTTGCAAATTTTAAATAAAAAAAACAACAAGTTCATTAATGTATAATCATGTTAGTATTTGCTAAAAAAAAAAAAAAAATCACGATA
>Ga0228710_1009325_pt1 | contig 13668 bp, 7 predicted proteins | sample MedpolnodulmetaG_FD_177995 | JGI IMG/M metagenome (GOLD analysis project Ga0228710, IMG submission 177995) | Root nodule microbial communities from Medicago polymorpha collected in Santa Monica, California, United States - pink nodules | ecosystem: Host-associated > Plants > Roots > Nodule...
GAGATTTTGTGTGATTCTAATTTATCTTATGATATTGATATTATTCTTGCTTCCCATGTTTTGATCTTATGGATTTGAATGGTGATTGAAAAATACCTTTTGAATCTAGGTTAGAATAATCTTCTATCAATACTTTTGTATCATTGTATAGTGCGAGACATCGACGATACAACGATACAATCGACTATTAGACCGTTTAATAGTGCGAGACATCGACAATTAAACGATCCAATAGAAATCACGATATCTTTTGGACACGAATGATGTTATTGAGCAATATGTGATAATATCGATTGATAATTAGAATCCGCAACACAAATCCAAGAATACGTATGAGTAGGTTGATGAAGTTTAATCCCAGCATACTTATTTCCCTGTTAACTCTTGTTCCATTTACAATCTCTTAGTTTGATAGTCTATGAAACAAATCAACCTTGAAACCCTAGCTCAGAACGATATCGATTGTTGAACGGCTTAGAATATCGCACCAGTCCCTGTGGAGACGATAACTTAAATACTTACTTTTGTTGCTACAACATCAAGGTGCTCCAAGTTAGAAGTGCAAGAATCAACTTTAATAAATCTCTCAAGAGAAAAAATAAGAAACTCAAGGAATTTAATGTGTCAGACATGAAGAGGAACCCCATAAATCTGAAGCCAAACACCTCTTTCATTCACAATATCCTCCGAAAGAGGCCAAGCACGTATCTTAGTGAAGAAGCAATTGACAAAATCTGCTACATCACGATAAACTGACATCATATCGTCTTTTTCTAGGCAAAATAAAACCATGTTATCCCCCCCTCTAGGCAGCACCCGGACATTATCAAACCCGACATCAATAATGTTTTTGTTGCATAGAAGGTATAAATTCTTCATTCAGCACTCTTCCCAACACATCTTTACTTGCCCAAACAACATCATCATTATTAGAAGTAAATTTGCGCATAACATTCACAACAGATTTCCCCTTACCACCGTCATAACTAATCTTTTTCCCTTTAAGTAATTCAGCATAAGATACTTCACCACCAACAACATCCAGCCTTTGTTTTTCACGTTCCTCCTCACTACCTATTGCAGTCAACTTAACCTCCTCTAAAATTTGTTTTCTAGCCAAAGGCAGCTCACAATTCTCCACTTCTTTCATCCCTCCCTCATCAATATTTTCCCCTCATTATTTTTTTTTTTCCTCAGGCAGTAATTTTTTTTCAATCAAGATTATTTTTCGACTTATTTTTTCCTCCCTCTTCAACCGACTTCTTACCTTCCTCCTGCTCCTGTAACAATTCTTTTTTAACTTTCCTAAACCTATCAAAACGCGCAACATTTTCCCACACTCTATTCTGACCAAAAAAGACATTATTCAAAGCTTTCTAAAGTTTTGCAGTATCTTTCACATTAATAAAACGCACGAAACCGCAAACTTGGCCACATGCATTTCTATTTTTAGAGATATAAACATCTGATAAAATTCCACATACCTCAAACGCCTTACGTAACTCAACATAATGCACATGTTTCGGTAAATTTGTGACGTAGAAGGAAGCCCCAGAAACAGATGATTTACCTTGAGGTGTTGATGAGTGCGAAGCAGAAACATGACTGGAAGGAGGAGGACGTCTGAAGCGTGATATTCCTCTTTCAGTTCTGGAATGGCTACACATATAGTGTGCTGGCCGAGAGTAATGCTTGTTGTGTGACGGTGATGCATGAATGCGTGCGTGATGGTACTGTCTGTTGTTGTTATAAGAAAACCCTAAATTTCCATTATAGCATGACTCACATGAATGATCCCTGTATTGTCTTCCTGAAGAGCGAACCCTATCCTCCCTGTAACCACTATCCTCCCTGAAGCCTCCTTGTCGCGAAGAATTATGTAGTTTGTCCTATCCTCAATCACCCGGTCGGATCGCTTTCCGACGTTTGTAGCTCAATGTAGTCCAATCCCTTAAATCCCTACCCTTTTGTGCCACCTTGGCAGACGTTCCTTCCCTCCCATAGGCCGGCGAGTGGTGCCGACGCGGTTGTCTGAGGTTTCCCCCATGGCTGCCACTCCTCTCTCACAATCGCTCTCTCTCTCTCTCTCTCTCTCTCTCTCTCTCTCTCTCTCTCTCTCCTCATTCTGTACGTTCCTTAAAATGTTATATTGAATGGTTCAAATGTTATATTGAAATGTTTATTTTAATTATTGTATTTTAACGGTTCAAATGTTATATTGAAATTTTATATTATTTAATTATTCAAATTTTTATATTTTTAACAGTTTTTTGTTTGTTATTTTTTACATTCAAGAAGAAATTTACATGTTGAAGTAAGGTGATTGTTTAATTTCTTCATATTACGCGAAATTAAAGAAACTTTGGCAAGAACTTAATAATTTTAGACCTATTCATGTTACTTTATGCCTTGATGATTGCAAAGTTGTTAGTAAAATGCGTGAATATAGAGACAATGATCTGGTTATTCATTTTTTAAAAGGTCTCAATCATCAATATTCAGCTGTTATATAACAAATCATGTTAATGGAACATCTCCCCAATATTGGAAAGGTTTATTCTTTACTTGCGAAACAAGAAAGACAGACAGTTATTCCTCTTAATGAATAAAAAAAATTTAGTTGCCACTAGAGATAGGAATAGGCCAGACCGAGCTGGGATTTATAAAACCTAAGTATGGCCTACTATAAAGAAACTAGGCCTGAGCTTGGTCTTTGGCCTACAATAGGCCAATTTTGAAGGCATGGTCTGGCCTTTTTGATGGCCTGCTAGCATGAAAGCTTATTTAAAAGTCTACTTTACATTAAGACCTAAACCCACCTCTTCTCCTAAATAGGCCCTTTTTTTTATTAAGTTTTGGAGACGATTTTCGTCATATAAACGACAAGAATGTTGTGATGTGAAATTGTTGCAAAAAATTATGATTCAAATGATTATGGTCATATTTAAAGGAGACGAAAGGAGAAAATGGTTGTAGGATTTCTAAGGAATGCAATTATCTTGAAAATATAATATTAATGTATTATTATGACAACATATAATTTCATTGTTATTGAAAATATTAATTAATAGAGGTATTGAAAATCATAGTATTAATTATATATATATAGGGCATATCATATGAGAATGAGTATCTTATATGAAAATGGTAAGAATGAATCTTAACCGTTGGATTAAAATAGATGGTCTAAATTAAAAACCTTATTTTAAATGACACATGTCTCTCCACATCTCCTCCAAACTGTTCACGTTCTTCCCTTTTCCAATCCATCTTATTCTCCTTCTAGTGCCAATTCATTTTTTCCAAATCTCATTTTATCTCAACTGCCAATTCATTTTTTCCAAATCTCATTTTATCTCAACGCCTATCTATTTTTCCTTCAAATCCATCTTTTCCTCCGGCAGCCGACGACCGCCAATGCCGTTGAAGCCACCTCATCCGTTGATTTAGGATCAGACGGTTCAGATTTATATTCGGTTTTACACAGTAAAACAATCTAGACCATTTATTTTAATCGGACGGCTCACAACTGTAACTGCGTGACGCAGTTACAACAAGAAATCCCACCCTCTCTCTCTTCCTAAATATATAGGTCAGCCTGTTAGGTTTGGTAGACTTATCTGTATGCCGAAGTCTGAACTATTTAAGTAAATATGTTTTTTCAAAAGTCTAAGCCTAAATCTTTTAATAAAAAAAAGACTAGGCCGAGTCATACCTTAAATAGACCAGGCTATAGGCCCATGTTGGACGGTATGACTTATTTCCATCCCTAGTTGCTACTCAATATTCTCTAGCTTATGATAAAGGTTCATCTTCTCATGGGAAAGGAGATAGAGGTGGAATAACCTTTTATGGGAGAGGTAAAGGTCCTAAGAGTATGAACTCGTATGCATTGTGGGAAAACTGAACATATCATTGAAACATGCTTCAAAAATCATGGTTTTCCTCCACATTTTGAACAAGGTCCTGTGATTAACAATTGTGTAACTCATAATACCAATGAAGATGATTCTCAATTTATTGCTTATGAAGACGATCATCGTGAATTAGATACAAGCAAGTTGTCTTTTACACCAAATCAACACAAAGTTTTTGCTAGCTCTTTTCCAAGGTTTATCCACCTGGTCATAGTGTGAACCACCCCTTCACAAAATCATCTTCAAGTACATGCATCATCTGTATTACAAATTTTCAATACTGAAACTTATATCCTTGATAGTGGTGCCACAAATCATGTATGTTTCTCAAAAAAAACAAAAAAACAAAAAAAAAAACGCATGAATAGGATTCCACCAATACATATCAAATTACCAAATGGTTTTTAGTTACAACTTCCCTTGTTGGTACTATTAATGTTTTTAATCAAGATTTTTTACCTTAATGTTGTTCTATACTTATCAAATTTTTCATTTAATCTCATATTTGTTCCGAAACTTACTCAAAGCATCAAATGTCAATTAATTTTTTTTAGGGTTGATAGGTCTTTATCCCCCGTAATATAAGTCATTTTCGGTTTTCCCCCCTAATAGGCCAAACAAAAATGAAAAATTCTTGAAAAAAAATATAAAATTGGTTTTTGTTTGGCCTATTAGGGGGTAAATCAAAACAAAAATATTTTACAGAGGGTAAATCAAAAAAATATTTTACAGAGGAAAAACTAAAAATGACCTATATTACAGGGGGTAAAGACCTATTAATTTTTTTTTAAATGATAGATGTACTATACATGACACTTACTGACACTTACTCACAGAAGATGATTGTATATGCTCACTAAACCTTTAGTTAGTTTCCCTATATATTCTCTCCAAATGCTTCAAGTGTTAATCATTTATTCAAATAACCTGGAGGTGAAGATTAACGTTTTTTTGTTTAGGGAAGAGAAGATAAAGGAAGCATTTGTAATTAATAGTTAAACAAATAGTGGTGATACATGTACACCTCATGTGGCAATACACCTCTTACATCCATACAAAATTTTGACATGTGACAACATGGACCCCACACAAATAGAAGAGAAAATGTATTGAAAGAAACATGTTTTTTTCTTCATATTTTTTTTAAAAAATAAACGAAATAAAATTTACAAAGTTACCCATTATTTAAAATAGATTTTAAAATAGATAGAATTGATTTTTAGTAAAAAACAAATGGGTGTAACTTGCTAACTTACTTCCTCATATTTTTAAATGCATGTAAACTAGCTTCCTCCTATATTTAACTATCACGGAGGTGGAAACAAGATGGAGAAAACCGATCTCCATCAGCGATGGGGATGAAGATCAAAATTCTAATCCCGATGAAATTCAGGTACAGATTTTTGCGGTGACTCAGAGGCAGGGATGGCCTTAAACATGGGCGAGAGGATTGGCTATCTAAGACACTATTTTTTTTTAATGTCATCAAAATTATTATGTTTACTTAGTAGTTGGTAGTATATACATATATTTCTTTTAACTCACTTTGATTAATTCTATTAAAAATATTTTTTTTATAAAACTTTATTTATGAATGGATCTTTAGCAATAAAAAAGGTAGGAAAAAAGATATCTGAAATGTTAACAAGTACCCTTAGGACACTTGATAAGAGGTTTAAAATGGAAATTGTATCTTGAAATTTGTGCATTCAACACATTAAAACATCAAAAAGTAACTTTTTCTACATAAAAATTATCAATTATTTCTATTTTTTAATCCTTAACAAGTATCATTAAAAGAGCAGAATTTGATTAACCCCACCATACACCAAAAAATTTAGCACCGGCCTTGTTCGGAGATTGGAGAGGTAGAATCCACCTTGTTTCCTTACCTACGTGTCAGTTTATTATGTGTCCTGCACACTTCCAATGAAGCTTGTTCATGAAAGCCAGTCCAAGTTGACCCAATTGCAAATTGTGCATGCTTGCTTAGTCTCAAATTATGATAATCACAAAAGTTTCTTTTATGTAACCTTTTTGCAAACTTTGATTTAAGCACTTTACACGCAAAACCAACACGATATGAGTTGGATTGTCACATACGCAAACATTTAATATTAATGTGAAGATAAGGAGGAATTCAATATGCTAACATACCTTGTAGTAGAATACTACACAACAACAAGTTGATCATACTAATGAAAATTTTATTCTAGAAAAAGTATCATATGATTCATGATCACATTTGACCGCCGACAAATTAAAAACCGGCTATTTTATATGTGGTTTCCAACACAAGTGTAGTACTCGCTATGTGTCGCGTTTAGAATGTTTATGCGCCGCAGATTTTATTAACATAATTAAAGCAATCTTCTCAACATAAGGTGTACCAAAAAGACTATTAAATATATAAGGGTTTGTCTAAAAACCCAATATATAAATAGTAAAACAGAGAACAACACAACAGTGTTAGCCAATACTCAAACACTGAAAGAGATTTGACCACCATATCTGAGTACCAAAAATAAAGGTAGCATTTTTATCTTTCAGCCACCATAAAGAATGCGACTTACTTTTTCTAGTAACTGAAAAATAGAGCATTCTTGATTTTTAAATAGCTTATTATTGTATCGCAGATTATATCAAATAAAAGAATTGACTTCTTCCAACATATATTGTATACTCTCTCCGTCCCGGATTAACCGAGCCACTTGCTCATTTCACACATATTAAGACAAATGTATAAATAAAGGAGAGAGAAAAATGATTTAAAGTGTTCTTGTTAACTATTCGTGCATTCTCCACTATCATAAATGCAAAGTGGAATATGTTGAATTGGAAGTAATGAAAGTAGTATTAATTAGAGTTATAAAGGAAACAAAGTTGTTGTCATGTGACTGAAAGGTCACGGGTTCAAGTCCTGGAAACAGCCTCTTGTGTAAAAACATGGTAAGACTGCGTACAATACACCAAATGATGGGACCCCTTCCCAGACCCTACGTATGCGGGAGCTTTAAGTGCATCGGGTTGCCATTTTTTTACAAAGGAAAAAAAGTAATTAATGTTGTATTGAAAAGTGAAATGACTCAATTATTTTAGGACACTTTTTTCTTATAAATGACTCAGTTATTATGGAACGGGGGGAGTAACATATATCGGTCAAATGGAACCGTAAACTAAATATTAGGGACCTATGTATTTACTGCTTGTGTCACGTGTTAATTTCACCCAGGGACCACGGTAATAATATTTGTACAATTATTTGGTTACAACTTTTATGACATCATTCTTTTTATCTCTCCTTAATGATCAAAAACAATAGAGAGAGAAAAAGAAAGAGAGAGTAAAAAGATAATGTAAGTATGAGAGAGAAAGTTCTTCAGCAATTATCATAGAATGATTTTACAAATATCATTTCTCTTTTTCCACTCCTATTACTATTTTCAACCACTCTAATTTAAATGAATATTTTAATTTTTATATATTATCAATTCAACTAATCATTTTCTCAACAAGTGTTCAGTGTTTAAAACAAAAGAAACTTGTAATAAGACAGGAGCAAGTGGATTCCACTCATCTTTGCTGGTTTAAAGATCAAGTCACATAAACTTTGAAGTTATCATCTATATATAAACAACTAAACTTTCAAACCTTTTTGTCTTTGAATTCTAGTTGATAACACACACCCCACAAATTTTTATACAACTTCTTTGTATTGTTATTATCCATGGTAATAGTCTTAGGATACAAATTTCCAAAACTCTACGACAAGCTGGAGAATCACAACCACCACCACAACAATCATCATCATGAACCTCATGAATTATCAGCATCCTTGAAGGCTTTCCGAGCCGAAGTTTCGAACCTGATTAACGAAATAGCATCAGATTCGAAACACGGATCGGAAATCCTATCCTTATTTTGGATTAAAAAATGTCTTGGAATCTTACCCTTGATCAACAAGGCTTTTACAAAGTTTACTTTGGAGATAGATTATCCAATGAGTAAATGGGAAATTGATTCCATTGAAGAGTATCTCAACTACAGTTTGTGTTTGTTAGAGCTTTTCAATTCAATTTCTTCTTCTCTTTCTCATCTTGAAAAGGCTAAGCTTTCTCTGATTCATAACTTGAAATTAGTATTTGAGAATTCACAATCTTTAGCTGCAAGTCATCATCATCTCAAAGCAATTCAACCAAGTTATTTGAAAACAAAATTTGGTAATGATTTGTGTGAAAAAAGTCATAAGGTAAGGTTTTTAAAGGGTAAGGAATTGATTGTTAATGAAGCTATGAATGAAATGAAGATAATTGGTTCCTGGGTTTGTGGAATCTTATTGTCTGGTTTGTGTAGCGATGTTAAGCCATATATTGAGGTTAAGAAAATGGTAGATGGGTTTGATGGTTCTTCAATTTTCACACTTGATTCTAAAATCAGTGAAGGGTTAGTTGAAGAAAATTTCATGTTGAAGGAGGTAAAGGATGTGAATGATGCTGTTGATTATCTTCTTGTTGCTTCTGATGAAGTGAAAAATGATGCAGCTAAGGAATTGGAAATAAAGGTGAACAAGTTTGTGAAGGTATTTGATGCTGTAAAATCAGAGGTAGATGATCTTTTTTCTAAGGTAATGGCCCTGAGAACTGAGTTGATTGATCAACTAAGGAAACAATACTAGAAATTTGTTACTTGATTTTCCATGTGAAGACTAATAGGTTGTAGGTTGCAATTTTATTTTAATTTTTGATGTTTTTGAAATTGTAGAATTCTTGTAAAGTGATTTTTTTTAAGTGGATTATTGTAAAGTCATGTAAATATCAAATACAAATGATTTCTTTTAACAATACAGTGTGTAGTTGAACAATATCTGTAAAGAATAGTGAAGAATACAATTAAAATGATTGCATCATACACTAAAGCATGTATGTGTATTTTAAGTTGACAACCTTTAGCATGATTCAAAAGGGACTTCCTAATATGCTTTACCAGATTGTGTTGATGTTCCGCCTTTTCTTTGTCTTTGGATTTTGGTATCGGGTTTTTGGTGGGTCGAGGTTTTGGACAGGTTAAGGTGTTTGCTCTGGTGGTTCGTGAGTTGAGGGGTGCCTTTTTGACTTGTGTCGGGAGTCTTGTGGGCCGTTCGCTTTTGATTCGAGGTCGGGATCAAGCTTGTGACTCAGGTCCTTTTAGGTTGTTGTGATGTCTCCTCCTATAGATCGGAACTAGAGTGGTGGTCAAAGCTAATCGTTTGAAGCTATATCACTTCGGGTGCCTAATTGATCACTGTTGGCGGTGTTGGTTCTTTGAGGAGCTGTTTTAGGTGTTTTAGGGGTTTCGGCGGTGGTTTTTCTTTTCTTTTTTTGGTGTAATCCTTAGATTTTAATCCCTTATATATATATATAATATATTTTGTCATTCAAAAAAAAAAATGTTTTACCAAAGGGCAAAAATGGGTGCATATTTGATGTACCTTCAGAGATAAGGTCTAAAGTTGCCTGAGAATCAAATTCACATATCACATTAAGATAGTCCACCTCCCAAACTTATTGTAAACCTAACACAATGGCCAAGGGATCAGCAATGGTGGTATTGGTTTTTATACCACAAGAACCAAAAAATCCACCAAGTCATTCCTACTTAGAATTTTGTAGACATATTTGTAGGAATTGAGTGCACTATACTTCCTTATTAATTCTCTCAAAATATGCAGCAAATTGAGTAAACTTCTGCACGATTATTAAGTTATTTGTTGAATTATTCTCCAATCACAGAGGGAACATTTATAATAGAAACTGAAAAATAACTAGAAATCCTTTTTATTGGATATTTCATAGGTGGACTAAAAAGAGTTAGAACTAAAAACTGGATTTACATAATTTTGTCAAGAATTATCTTTTATCTGCTATCTACGTAGTAAGAAGATTAGTAATATATAATAAATATCCTATGAAGATATTCTCTGGAAATAACTCCTTAGTAGCATAGTATTTAATTCTATCACTCAACCTTCAAGTATCAATATCTAAATTATTCTTCTTCTCTATCACCCTAGTAAAAAGGAAAACATAAAAGTAAGATGAATGTGCAATAAATAAGCATCAGCATATTTTTCATGAAAAACTTAAACAAGGTTCATAATTCAAGATTTTTACAGCTCATTATCCCAAAATTTGGTATAACCATCAATCAGCACCTTGCAAAAACCCTCAAAAGAGAGGAGCCAAATTCTACACTTATAATTCGGTTGTTACCTACAATCCTACATTTCTTCTATGGTCTAAACTGACACTGTGCACAACTACACCTGCACTACAATAGTCTCAAGTTCCACTTTTCTATGTCGAAACACGGAAAACCTGAACTGTATCAGAGTAAATCAATCTGATTCAATGAAATCATTGGAAAAGGTCTTTTTCTCAGGAGTCTTCTTCTTGTGATGAACATCAGATGGTAACCTGAAAAACAAACAGCAAATGAGACTACACAAAATTGGGATAGTAAACATAAAAAAGGAGGGAAATCTTTCCAATCTTGCCATGTCTGTAGTTAAGAAATTAATCACATAATAAAAAATGTTTGAGAAAGAGGTTTAAAAAACTGAAGAAAGGAAACTTGAACAATTAGAGCGCAGTGTAGCACCGTTACTTCAGATTGAAGACGTGTCCAATGTCTAACATGTGTAAGTGTCGGACATAGACACATCACCGAGATGTGTGGTTATATTCAATTTCTTTCATTTTTCTTAAAACCTGCATATTTCATAGGAGTGTTCTAAAAAATGTTGACTAAGTTTAGCTTGACAGTTCAAGTAATAATAAAAGTATATATTTTTCCATGACATTCGACGATATGATTTTGGATGCAGCTTAGTTTTTTTGGTGATAGAAAAGAATAATACCCTAATTGCAATGTGGTGTCTGAATCAACTTTCTCATCTGAGCAGTTTCTAGTCAAGCTGGGACACTTAACACCATTATCTACAAAGGAGTTCTTTCTTTCCACATGGTGAAACTGAAGATAAGATGGCATAACATGTTCTGTCATTGGAAACAAGCACCGAAGCTCTTCAATCTGCAGTAGAGATTGGCAAAAGCACAAAGTTATTATGAGTGATATAATAGAAATGCCAGAAGATTAAATCATATTAAGAATATCATTTGCCTGTCTCCGCAAAGTTTCGTTCTCCAGCATAGCCTTCTGCTCCTGGAAAGAATAAATCAAACAATTATCAGAATGAAGATATTATCCCTTTCCCTTGCTTCACAGAAGAGAGAAGACATTAGTACTACATGACAAATCTATTATTAATTTGATCGTATACGAGAAGAGAAAGGAAAGAAACAAACTGACAAAACAGAGGAAAAGAGGTGAAAGAAATCGAAAAAGAAAAGGACAGAAGGATAAGAAAGAAATCAAAAAGGAGAAGAAAAGGGAAAGCAAAAAAACAGAAAGCACAAAGAGAAGAAATCTGATAATGCTAAACCAGGTTCTCGAATCAAGAAACTCTATATTAAATTGCATATAGAAATATCAAGAAAAATACATGGACTGGATTATCTTTCAGAATTTATAAGTCATTGCAATGAGCTTGACTTCTAATTGAGAAAGAAATATTTTGCCTACCAAATAGGCTTATTCTCAAAGTTACTCATGATAAAATGATTTAATGTGATATAAGAGTTTTACATTTTTTTTTATAGTTATAAGAGTTACATATATAACTAAGCCAATATCCACTCAAATGTTAACTACTGATTTCAACGTACCTGTATTCTAGACTGCTCCAGTTGTTCCATGAGTAATTCCTCCTGTAAGAACAGATGTCAAGGATTAAAGGTCTGGTATGTTTTTATGAGCAGAAACCACAAAACAACCTTATAGCAGGACTTAATTTTGGTGGGGTGCAGTGTTATTGATTGCAGATGGCAGACCATTTCGGAAAGCCTGGAATCCTCCATTGGATGCCATCCTTTACAAATTGCCTATTGCGGTAGTTAAATTCTGTCGCCTCGACAATAAGCCGTGGCATGGCTGATATTTGACAACGCTGGTGGGGTGGGGGAAGAAAGACGGAAAAATAGGAAAGAGTTAAAATAAGGACCTTCCTCTCCTTCACGGATGATAGTCCCTCGTTAATTTGCTGCTCTAGATGTTGCAGTTCCTTTATTCCCAATCCAGCTAAGTCCTTTCCCAACAGCCGTCTATAGTCACAAAAAATGATCATAATTAAAAAGTAATCCTTATCGCGTGGTGGTAATGCAAATAAAAATGGCATAAGAAGAAATGTAAAAGATTGAAAAGAAAAAGAGAAAAAAAAAACGTACAATTGATTTGTTTCTAGCTTTGCAATTTCATCTTTAAGAATCTCCACCATCCTAGAATCTTCCTTCGGAATTATCTAATGAAGAAAAGTAGAAAAGTTAGAACAATTGTTATGCCAGCAAGGCAAGTAATTTTAACTCGAATCAAACATCATTGTGTCATCAATCATTTGTAACTATTACTGATTACCTCTGTTTTATATTCCACTGATGCACTCTCTGAAGAATCTGTGCATTTGTTGTATCTTGAGAGTGTTCGTTTCATACTGCAAGTATAACAAAAATTTGTGTGGTAAGTAAGAAATGGAACATAATTAAGCTTTGAAACACACAGTAGAGAAGGAAATTTGAGATATAAACATAGTTGAATAATGTAGGTAATGGTGCATAACAAAGCTTTGAAACACACAGAAAAGAAGGGAATTTGAAAAATAAATGTCATTGTTCATCTTAATCATCAGACTCCATACTTTTGAAAAAAATCATAGCTTTGCAAATTTATGCTAGAGGGTAAAGTAAGTAACTAATCTCAATCATTAATAAGAAAATTAACTGTTGATATTTCAATACATTTATAATTTGTGATGCATATATACACATGACGCCAATAGTTGATTTTATCGTCAATGGTTTTTGTTACCCTTTAAAATCAATTGATCCTTTTATCGTGTGTTTGGTTTTGCGGTCAACGGTTCCCTTTACCGCTGAAGGCCAAACGATCCGTCTATCACATGTTTGGTTTCTCAACAGTTCACTTTAACGTTTAAGGTCAAATGATCGCTTTATAGCATGTTTGGTTTGACATTGCAGCTCCCATTCTTGCGCCCCCTACGATTTCGTGAAGCTATAAATCCTAGATTCAGTCCATCGCCGAAACAAACAGGCACTTTTGAAGGCCAAACGATCCATTTATCACGTGTTTGGTTCCACAGTCAACGGTTCACTTTACCGTCGAAGGCCAAATGATCGTTTTATAGCATGTTTGGTTTGACAGTGCAGCTCCCATTCTCGCGCCCCCACAATTTCGTGAAGCTATAAATCCTAGATTCAGTCCATCGCGGAAAAAAACAGACACTTAAAACAAACAAATCCATTGTGATGTTCTAAGAAAATTCAGTTAGCATAATAAAAAATGAGCCTTCAACAAAATCAACATTTTAGTAATTCAACATGAATGAACAGGTAGAATCAACAGAAAAACTTTTATACAAAACCTAAAATCACAAAACACAGTCTCTCAATAAAATGCGAAATTGATTTTTTTTTCTAAATTAACCTAAAATATAACAAAATCAGAATCCCATTGCACAACAAAAAAAAAATTCAATCTTTTTACATGCAAAAAAAAAAAAAAAAAAAAAAAAAAAAAAAAAAAAAAAAAAATAAAAAAAAAAAACAAAAAAAAAAAAAAAAAAAAAAAAAAAAAAAAAAAA
>Ga0228710_1009326_pt1 | contig 13667 bp, 8 predicted proteins | sample MedpolnodulmetaG_FD_177995 | JGI IMG/M metagenome (GOLD analysis project Ga0228710, IMG submission 177995) | Root nodule microbial communities from Medicago polymorpha collected in Santa Monica, California, United States - pink nodules | ecosystem: Host-associated > Plants > Roots > Nodule...
AGTTGCCATCTGATTAGAATATTCCAGATGTATGAAAAACATAGTTGGTATTAGTGATCGTATATCTTCAAAGTGAATTCTTGAAGGTTGTATTGAATATGACTTTTTTCTCTCTTGCTTTATATACATGCTTAATGTTTAACATGAAAATGTGACCATTGCCATTAGTATATGACATGTTTCTTATTACTAATCAAAATTCTTTGTTTTGTTTACTGTCTTAAATTAATAAACTATCATCAAATCTATGTTTACTAAATGTTGCCTTTTTAAAGCAATTAATATGCTTTTTTTCAATATGCCTTCACTAAGCTAATTTGGTGGAATATACTTTTGAAATGTTATTATAGGGTACACTTCTTCTTCTTTTCGTTGTCAAAGCAAGATAATAATACGGTTATAGTCCATTTACGAATTAGTTGGAATTTAAATGGATGGTTTGTTCATAGCCAATGATTATTTCATCCTTTTAAAAAAATTAGTTTTTTCCTTCTTTTGGAAACATGAGTTCTTTGTGGCTTTTAGTGTTGTTTCAGAAATGTGAGGTGCGACTATTGCTGCTCGGTTGTTCTTCTAGATTTTGTTGGGTGCAGTTTTGCATTGGAGTAATCTGGTTTGGTTTGCCTCAGTTGTAGCAGGTTTTCCTGCAATTTTGCTTATGTTGTGTGGTGTTTACGTTATATGCTGCATCAGATTGTATTATTCAATATGTGGTGTTCTGCTACATTGATTTTGTGTTCTATTGCCTTGGTATAGTGTCATGGTCGCGTGGAATCTATCTGGACCATTGTGCCAGTTTTGTTTATTAGCGTTGGTGTGTGCGATGACTGATTTGGCTTTAGGCGATGAATGTTCAAATTGTTCGTGTATTATTTGGATTGTGATCATCTACAAGCTACTAAATTACACAAACCTTACTGAAACTAAAATAACAATTTTTATTTCTCTCTCTCTCTTATGGGCTATCAGAGGTGGTTAACATAACATTATGGTGTATACCATGGGTTCCACATTTATCCAGTTTTCAAAATATGCTCTTCAAACTCATACTAAGTTATTACAAGTGTTGAAGGAAAATTTATTAAATGCTCAACATCGTATGAGTCAACGTTCCAACGCTCGCCGTTGTGAGCTCACTTTTGTTGTTGGTGATTTGGTTCTTGTTCGTATTCAACTATATCATCAAATTGCGATGTGTCAAAGGTACCACAAGTTGTCCAAGAATTGTTGTGGTCCTTACCAAATTATGGAAAGAATTAACGTGGTTGCAAATTACAGTTACCTCCAGAGAGTTGTATTCATTCCATTTTCCATGTTTCTGTCCTTAAACCTTTCCATGACACAGACTCTCCGCCACCTTATGACTTTCCCCTTGACGACAACAACAACCAGCCATTTGAACAATTGTTGCAATCCTCGAGGACCAGACAATGTTGAATCAAGATTGTCTCACTCCCTAGTGGAAAAGTTCTTCAGCCTAAAAACCCCAAAATAAATGTTATGATGTAATAGCTTTATAAATGTTATTAATGAGTATTGGGTGAAAAGAACTGGAAGATATTCTGCTAGTTTGTTATGATGTAATAGATTTATAATGTTATACTTGTGAACCAATCGCTTATGATGAATGATAAGAATATTCCTTCTCTCTCGAATTTTCTTCTTCTTTTCTTAGGGAGTTTACACTCACTCGAAGAGTATATTTTCTGTCTTACATTCTAAGTAGCAGGGTGTAACAATTTTTCAGTCTTCCATACTGAGCTAGTTTGTCAGGTGAAACTTTTCTTTCCACTTTCACATTTTATAATTCTTCCAAGGATTTCTCTATCTCCATCCTTGTATAGAAGAGTTAGTTGACTTTCTTAAACCCCCCTAAACCATTGTTGACAAGAAAACAAGTGAAGGTTGATGTTGTGAACAAGCTTGCCATGCCTGTTAACTTTTATACTCAAAAAGTGATTCACTTGTTAAATATCACCAATCTGCAAGATGTTATGAAATTCAAATATGTCATGAAAAAACAAACACACTTGCCTTCTCAATTTCCAAACATAGATTCACTGCAATCCAAGAAAATACATAGTCACACGGTCGAGAGATCTCAAACATTGGATAAAAATAAAATGGCTTGTATTTTGACTTCAGTCAATTCACTAAATCAACTTTTAATAAATTTATAATTGGAAATGTTAACTATGCCCCTAGGCTATTTGTTAACAAAACTAATGTATTCCCTCCGTACCAAAATATAAGCAAATATTGGTCAACAAAAGTGAATGTATTTGGACCAAATACATTCATTTTTGTTGACCAATATTTGCTTATATTTTGGGACGGAATGAGTAAATTTTTTGCATTGGAAAGTGGTAAAAAGTGGGTATATTCATTTTAAAAGTAAAAATTGTTTTGTTTTCATTAAAATAATTATATTTTTTACTTTCTTGACTAGTGTCCCGGAGACCACGGAGGGGTCTGGACATAAAATATCAATGGGGCTAATTTTTTTTAATCCAATATCTAAATAATACTAAACTTAATAAAAAATTCTACTAAAAATAGTTATAGCAACCAAAATTACAAAGAAAATACACTATCATCTATTTGTTGAAAATGAGCTAAAATTTTAAATTTAGGTGAATAATGTTAACATTTTAAAATATAGAGGATCGAATCGGAAAAAAAAAAGAAGTTAAAGGACTAAAACGTTATTTAAAATTAAGTTAAAAGACTATTATTGTAATTTTGCCATTTCTTTTCTATTGAAGGAAACGACCAAGACAGTTTTTGTGGTTAAACGTGTTCACTCGTGGTTCGCAAATTTGGTGTCTTTAATGATTATTTCATTGATACATTAATCAGACAGGAAAAGGAAGAAAAAAAAGGGGTGAAAACTTCTCTCTTGTTATGTCGTTACTTCAGCTTCAACCCATCAATGGAATATCACAGCTTTTGGTGAAGTCTCAATTCCCACAGAAGAAATGTAGCAGAAAAGCATTCAGGTTCAGACCACAAGCTGTTCCCTCCAAAACCCAGGTACTAAGCTACTACCTCTTCAACTACTAATATGTGTTATGTTATAATGCAACTTTGTTTTTCTCTGTATCTTATGGTGTTTTGTCTTTTGTTTTTATTAGAGGATAATGGAGAGTGTTTCTGTGAGTGGTGAAGTTGGTGGAGCTGGAGGAGCATACTCGTATGAAGCTTTGAAAAGATTAGACCAGCTATGGTCAAATATTTGTTCACCTCAAGAAGGTTTGTGTCATTCAATGATTTCTTAGCACTCACACACAGACACCCCGGATACCAAGGTGATAACAACTTGAAAAAATGATTTAATTAAATGTAACCACATATGTCAGTATGTGTCCGACATACATTCAAATTGAAATGTCGGTTTAAATAACGGCCGCGGTCGCGTATGGGATTTTGCGATTTCGGCCGTTATGGGTGTTGCGGTACGGATGCGGTTGTTGCGGTGTGAATTAATCACAACATTGTACAACTCTTAAATAATGATAGAAACTTAGATAACTTAAACTAGAGAAAGATTTGGAGTTCTAAACTAGATAAGGAGATAACTTATGTAATTTATGATCAAATATGTATTAAAAATATGATTTTCATCTATCTCAATTGAAAAAATATCCGGATGCTATGTCTATTGTCATGAACGGCATTTTTTTTGCGGCCGTAACAGTGTTTCGTCGTGATTTTTGTTCACTCTGTAAAAATGGTGAAAAATGGTAACGTCGGCTACCTATACCTTTTTATCGCGGCCTTTTTCTCAGTAACGGACCCTTTTTTAAAACTTTTGCTACTACTCATTAGGAAATGAGACAACCTTATGCGTCTGATGAATCGGTAATCTTCTTATGTAATAATATGCATATATTGCAGTTGTGCAGGAACCTCAACAAATTGTCTCTACAATACCAAGCTTGTTTACCTCATCTGATATTGCTGATAAAATAGAAGGTTCATATGATGTGTTAGTGTGTGGAGGAACTCTTGGAATTTTCATTGCCACTGCCTTGTGTGCAAGGGGTCTTCGAGTGGCAATTGTGGAAAGGAATGTGTTGAAAGGGGTAATTTTAGCTGCATTGAAACATTAAATCCTAGGAAGAAAACAGTCAATCAAATTTTTTAACGATCCAATTAGTTTTTGAGTGGTTTTTTGCTGTTTTGATCATTAGAGAGAACAAGAATGGAACATATCAAGAAAGGAGCTTTTGGAACTTGTAGAAGTTGGAATCTTGGAAGAAGATGACATTGAAAGAGTCACAGCAGCAAAATTTAATCCTGTAATAACTGAACTAATGCATTAATTTCATTTTGAATATACTTAGTTCACATGCCTAAACACACTTTAAATATACTTCAACAAACTTCATGCCATTTTCTTACCTCTTAAGGATTTATGCTATTTACTCTTCTCCTTTTGTATTTCAAAATTATTTTAAACTATCTTTGTTTATGTCATTTCATGAACAATGCAGAATAGATGTGGATTTGAAAGCAAAGGAGATATCTGGGTCAACGACATTCTTAATCTCGGTGTTTCGTCAGTTTCCTTCCCATAAACTAATTCAATATATACCTGTGAAGTATTAGAATAATTGTATTTCTTCTATTTCAGTTATAATCTAGTACTTGGTATATATGTTTTTATTTTGTTAATGACTTCATTTTTGAATGTCTGTCTGGGCTAATTCTCGGAAACATGCATTTTATTTTTACTATATGCTTGCAGTTCCCAATGATTTAAGTATTAATTTAAGGATCCTGTTGAAGAACAGATCTTGCCTATTGTAATTTTTTTTTTCTCTGCCACTGCAGGCCTGTTAGGCTTATAGAGATTGTAAAGAAACGTTTTATCTCCCTCGGTGGAGTCTTTTTTGAGGGTTACAGTGTCTCCTTCATAAATGTATACGAGGATGCTGCTGTGAGTTTACCTTAACCTGTAGACCTAGTAATAAGTGAAATCTTGTGTTATTTCAATAATCATACTATTGTGAATTATCGTAATTGGAAGATAATTATATCTAAATGAGGATCAGCTGCAAAAGGATTGCATAAAGTTGCATGGTGCATCATGCAAAGATAGAATACATGAACTTAACATTGAAATAGAAATTTTAAATTACCAATTGATTTATGTGAAAGAAAAATAATGATATTTAAAATCTCTTTTGATTGAAAAAAAATGAGTACATGCATTATTTCATTTTCAGGTTCTGAAACTTTCCGGGGACAAAATCCTGTCATCTCGTCTTATAATTGATGCCATGGGGAACTTTTCCCCTGTTGTAAAACAGGTCAGGGATTTTTCTTACATGTTTCTTTCAAGCAGATAGTCTATAATTTTCATCATGTTATAGTTACATGGGTGTTTTTACATGTTTCATGCCATGCAATATAGGAATAGGTTTCCATTTATATTTCCTTCTTGTCTTTTTTTCATTATGAGTGCTCTCATTGTATTTGATCAATGTCATAGAAATTCGACAAAGTTTTACATTGGTTATTGAGTGCCAAACACAACCCTCTCCTTTTATCCGGAATTGGGACTGACTATGCATAGCAAGGCTAACATAGGCAGGGTCTGGGTATGTAGAGAGAAAACAGTAGATATGTAGTAGAACTATTAGAGAAGGGTAGTCAAATCACTAGATGTAGAGGAAGACCTAGAAAACTATTAGAGAAACTACTCGGAAAGATATAGAGATTAATGAGTTGGATAGAAATTTGATATATGGTAGAACATTATGGCCTCATTTAATCCATGTAGCCGTCCCCACTTGGTGGGATAAGGCTTGGTTGTTGTTGTTGAGAGTGCTCATATGCAACATCGCATATGATTTGGCTTTGTCAGAAACATCAGATAGGTCTTCTATTTTTTTTTTTTAACTGCTAAATTTATTAAGCACCAGCCACACAAGAAGTACCAACTGGGCAAGGAACTACAAAAGCAGAACAGCAGCCAGGCAACAGCAGGCGACGCAGCAAACTCCCAAAAACTCACACAGCTGTCAAGCCAATAAACCCCCTACCTTTTGAAACACTCTCCCGGGTCCCAACACCACTCGTAGAACAAACACGGGAACGAGTTCAGACGGTGCAGGTACCAATTCCAGGAGAGAAATTTAATTTCCTCCACTACATCATCCACCTCCTTCAGAACATTGTTGAAAAACTTGTCGTTTCTAACTCTGCACAACACCCAAATAGTCGCGTGCCAAATAAGCCAAAAACCCTTTCGGAAAATCTTACCCCTCAACTCCGCAAAACAGCACTGCAGATGGGAAAATAAATTGTGAGGAGTTATGAAATTAATCCCACACCATCCCAAAATCTTTGTCCACACACTACAAGCCATCCTACAATGAATGAACAGATGTATTGAAGTTTCCTCCACGACTTCACACCACAAACAGTCCTTAGAAGCTGTCAAATCAATGATTTTTCTTCTTGCCAAATTCTGTTTGGTTGGAATACGATCCCAAAGTGCTTTCCACGTAAGAGCTACCACCTTAGAAGGAGCCCGACTCCGCGAAATAAGCCCGAACACCTTTTCCTCTTCGACCCCCCACCTATTCCCCACTTGAAGGATCGCTTCCACAATTTTGTAAGCTGATCTAACAGTAAACCAGCCTTCCTCCCCCGGCCTCCACACCCAAAGATCCTCCACCTCCGACAGTTCAACCGCACCAATCACAGCTGTTAGCTGATCGAGCAATTCTAATTCCCATACAAATAATTCCCTTCGCCACCTCAACCCCCACCTAGCACTACCTTCAGCCGCCCTTCTAATAGTCCCAACACATTCCACTTTTTGAGTTGAAAGAGAGAGAAGGAGAGGGAACCGATCTCTAAAGGACACACCACCCGACCACGGGTCCAACCAAAAGAGAGAATTAGCCCCGTTTCCAATCTTACGAACAACTTCCCTTTTGAACCAATTTTCCCCTACTAAAGATTGATGAATAGGTCTTCTATTACACTCTCATATGTATGTTGTCCAGCATTTAATGAAAGATCAATGAATATTCAAACCTTTCCCAACCCTCTTTCAGTGTCATATTCTATGATTTTACAGATTAGACGTGGGAGGAAGCCTGATGGTGTTTGCCTTGTTGTTGGAACCTGCGCACGTGGCTTTGAAAATAACTCCAATAGTGATGTCATATTCAGCAGTTCAACAGTAAAGAGAGTTGGAGATTCAAAAGCACAATATTTTTGGGAGGTAACTTTTCACTATATCAATTGAACTATAATATCCTCAATTTTAATTTTACAGAATTTTACTAAAATCTTCACAGGCATTTCCAGCAGGATCAGGTCCTCTTGACCGTACTACTTATATGTTCACTTATGTAGAACCTCAACCAGGATCGCCAAAATTGGAAGAATTGTTGGAAGAATACTGGAATCTGATGCCAGAATATCAGGTATCCATTTCTTTTCAATTCGTTGTTTCTCAAAACCAAACTAGAATTTCAACCACAGCTGTCATCAATCATCAAGTCACATAATTGTTGTTGCATCTACCATTATGCTACCAGTTTTCTATACTGCATTGATTATGCTGATAAACCATAAAAATTATTTTGTTGTTGACCAAAGCCAATCCATAAAGTTAGTACCTTACATTCTTCAAATATTTATTTTCTTTAAGTCTATGCCAAACATCTAGAGTTGGCCTGATGTGTTCTTTAATTCTCCTGTGTTCAGTTCTGCTGCTCTCTGCTTGATGGTGTGCATTTGCAATTTTTATATGATAGGGTGTTCCACTTGACAATCTAGAGATACTGAGAGTTATTTATGGCATCTTTCCCACATATCGTGAGAGGTACTAATATGCATGAGACCATATGCTTACAAATGAATTAAGTTCTACTATAGTTTCCATTCAATGTCACAAATCATGCATATATAATTGATTTTCTTTTACTCAAAGTTCTTGTTTCTCTTTATTGGCACATGATCCAATTGTTTCATTAAATAAGAACATTTGAAGTTTTTAATACTTTTTAAAACACATCATTCAGATATAAACTTTTCTCTCTTTCTATCTATTCTCGGTATGGTAACTTATCTGAAGCTATGAAGTTAGTTGAAACTAGATAACATGATATATGCTTTATTTCACTTCCTAACATCTTCAATTTCCTGAATATTTATTTCATATCTTCTTAATACAATTTTATTGCCATTTTTTTATGATACGGCACTGTTTGTTGATATGGAGCCCTTCACAGCCCGCTACCAGCTGCTTTTAGTAGAGTTTTGCAGGTATATTATGTTTTGCACTCCTGAACCTTTGTGAAACTAAGTCCTTGAAGATCTATAATATTAAATCAATGACGCTTTATTTTGTAGTTTGGTGATGCCAGTGGTATACAATCGCCTGTATCATTTGGTGGTTTTGGGAGCTTGACCAGGCATCTTGGGAGACTGTCAGCTGGTACGCCTTTCTGTTGCATTGTTGCTGGACATGGTTCACTTGTTTTTAAAATCGGTGATTGTCAAAATATAGATCATTTAGTTTTTTTTTTTAGTTTATGGCCGAAAAGGTTTTGGAAAATTATCAGAAGAATAACTACTATCAAACTGATGAAAGGAAGATGCAATAGAAATAGCACTGATATAATATAATTCCTTCTTCAATTTAATTTAATGAAGGAATACATGAAGCAATCGATGGTGATTATCTTGACTCATACAACCTGTCTCTTCTGAATCCATACATGGTACTTTTCTGCTAATTTTTAAAAGGTTTGACTAATTCATCACATTTACATGAAGCCAATCACCGATATTTTTGTCTAATGCAGCCCAACTTGAGTGCTTCATGGTTGTTCCAAAGAGCAATGTCAGCAAAACAACAGTCCGATGTTCCCGAAGATTTTATCAATGAACTTCTTTATGCCAACTTTAGTTGTATGCAGGTGGTCCATTTCACTCATCATTTGAGATTATTTTTATCTCATTGTAATGATTGCTTCTGTATCATATTTCGCACAATGTTATTAATTGGCAGTGCTATTCCTCAATACTATAGCGTAATGGAATTTGAATAAATCTCTTTTGTTCCACGATACAGTATAGTACAAAATACTGTCAAATAGTGGCACTATAGCACTTTTGTGTTCTGGAATTTAAACAAACCTCTATTTTCTGCAATCTTCAATTGACAACACTGATTGTACATTTGCAGAGGCTTGGAGATCCAGTGCTACGACCATTTCTGCAGGTGGATATCTTAGACCCTTCATTAATCTTCCTTTATGACTTCTTTAATTAGGATTAAAATTTAAAATCTATCCAATTTTAACCTGGGAATAATGACAGTCCTAAGAAATATTTATTTATTGCAGGATGTTGTACAGTTTGGGGCACTTTCGAAGACACTAGGCCTGGTTATGTTAACACGGCCTCAAATACTCCCATCCATATTCAAACAGGTGATTCATGTGTTTCACTATTATATTGTTTTAGTTTAACATCTATTCTCGCTGACATCGTAAACAGATTTCTCATAAACATCCAAATGTATTCACTTCACCATCTTCCCGCTTTAGACTATTACTTTTTTTTAGTTTGTTTAAATTGTTGTAAGATGGCGAATTATGATTAGATGTCTGTGTGTGTGTATCAGTCAACCATGACCTTAAGGCCTTTTCTTGTTGAGCAAGCAATATCAGGGTTAATATTAGTGATAAAAATTGCTTGCATAATTATGCTTCATCGTTGTTCAAATGAATCTTGTGGCCAAAATTTTAGAATTTTGCAGTTTGTCCATCGATTCATGCCTCTTAGATCCTATGATAAAATATTCAATATAATTAATTAGTGAATCAACCTTTTCAATATAGAAGATTTAGAAGTTGATCTTGTTTCAGGTTGGTATTCCCGTACTACTTGATTGGTCCAGACATTTTCTGATGCTTGGCTACTACACCTTTCTCGCAACCTTTGCTGATCCTGCTGTGAGGTAATAGTCTTTTCATTTGCAAGGTCCTTTCTGAACCATTTTATTATTCTGTATATTCTATTTACAAGAATGCATATAAAATCAGTAATAATATTTTTATATATCATTTGCTCTCACACGTTCCATTAATTGCAAGGCCATTTTTAACTACACTTCCATCGGAGACGAGTTTCCAGTGGAAAAGACATCTTGAGGCATGGAAATATGGAGCTGGTCTTGATTACAAGCTATAATTAGGAACTATACTTATACACATTGTTCATGTTTAGAACCAAACTTATTGTCACTTGTGTAGCAACATGTGTTGGTTTCATTGACTTTTCATTTTTACCATTTTCTAAAAATTATAACAGTTTTATAACAGATTCTTTTATCAGTCTCACAGCATCTCCAACAGTATTCTTAAGTGAGTTCTTAGATTTAAGAATCGATTATTCCTGAATTTTGCAGTGAGTCTCTTGATTATTTCATTGTTCAGTTGTTTTAGTTGGAATCAGACCTATTAAGTTATTATATGATAAATCGAAAAAAGAAAGAAGAGTCAAATATATCAGTGATGATGGAATTTGTCCTCCAAGGTTGTTATTGGAATGTACAATTTTTAGAGTCGCCCTCTCCCATAACAACCGGGACAGACTCTAACGCCTTTGCAGAATCAGCCACCTTTGCGGCAAGGGCATTCGCAATCTCCAGAGGGACGCTCCGTCATCACCACAAGGTTGTTCCTCCTCCACCACGGGAACAGCAGGAGTGTTCATCTCCTCCTTCATGGCCTCCAGCGTACTCAACAGAACCATCGAATCTGCCCAAAAACAAAGTAAAAGTCAAACGACAGCCGGCATAAGATAACATCAAAATAAGCAATGAACAAGCATCGCTACTACTCACCAAAAATCCTCCTTCGATCGGTGGCATCCTTCCCTCTAATCACCATCCTAGTCTCCACAAATCGGACTTTCTAAATTAGCTTGGATGGGTCATCCAGATCCTGGTCCTGCTGCAGCTCAAACGAATGCACGAATTGCTCTAAGTCATACCTCAAATGTAGCTCAGAAAGGGTAAGGTCGGCGTCCGAGCTATAAGTATATTCAGCAGGAGGGGAGTCTTGATGCTCCTGACTCTAAGAATGAGAAAAAAGGGGAACATGCGCAACTTCGCCAGGAGAAGATGATGCGCCTGAGGAGCCGCCGATGTAACACCCTATTTCTATTAAAGCGATAAAACACGCGAATAAAGCATTTATTCAAGAAATAGACGTCACGTCTCCAAAAGTTCCCCAAAATATATCATGCATAAAAATTCAGACAACTACGCAGCGGATATAAATCATACATCTCCAAGTATACATGTCATAACCCAAATATGGAAGTACATGAAAATCTCCAAATCCCGACAAATGGGTAAAATCTCAACAACAAATAAATCCAACATAATGAAAAAGACCGACACCCTAATCAGAGCCTAATCTAAGACTCCAAAAGAAACAAGCAAACTACTCCTGCACTCCGTCTACCCATTCATACAAACAGGTAGGCGGTCAAAACCACTGGGGGTTAGCTTCACATCAATCATACTCAACATAAACAGTGAAGAATATATATACATTGAACTAAACTTCAATTAATAGAACAACGAATAATTCAACTTCCAAAATCATTCAACAACACGACAAGTTCACAATGTCACCAATGTATAATTCACCAATTTACATAATCACAACATTCACCAAATTTCACCAATGCACAAATTCATCAAGTCACATATTCAATTATGACACGACTCGTCAACTATTGAAATGCATGCAATGTTCTAGACTCTTCTAGATGCATGCGGTACCAAATCGCCTCAAGGTCGTCACCTTCGATGCAACAAAAACATTGTATGTAAGATTTCACACCCGTCTTACATTTTGGATATAAAATCCGTCACCATCAGTCATGTATGCATGAACATATGACTCAACAACAATGCATATGTTCACACAAACAATTCACCACATCATCACCATTTACATAATATATATCTGCAATCGTCAACAAAATCAACATCACTCAACATATATGTATTCACCAACAGTTGCACAATCAATCAACGTATATGTATTCAACAACAACATACGATTCCTCACATTCCAAGTAAAGGAGAAAATACATCACATTATGATAAACATCATATTCAACACCTAATAATCATTCACATATCTTCATATAATCATATCAAACTATCCACAAAAGATTTGCCAAGTATTTGGTCTTAAAGATTATTTTCGACAAAGTTTGTATTATTTCTTCCATATTGCAAAACCAATTCATTTTCAAAACAAAACCAAGTTAGATTCAACAAGACATAGGTTAAATACTCTTAAACACCTTAATTGAATTCCTTAATACTCAATTTTTGAAGTTTGGAAACAAACCATAAGTTTTGGGTTGACTTATAAATAGTTATGCTAAGTTTCCTTAAAATTTCTCCAAGACCCACTTGGAGTGTTTTCATCATAAATCAAAATCCACAAAACATTTTCAAGTCAAACTAAAACCATTAGAAAGCTAACAAAATTATCTAAAACTTTCATGTTTACACCAAAGGCCAATTCAAAACGGAAAAGGGCGTAAAATAGTGAAATACGAAGAATCTGGTTCACCAAAATCGTGTCACGATTTTAGAAATCGAGGCGCCACTTTACGTCCAGAAACTACTGAACATTCTGCCAACAAAATCGTGTCACGGCTGCAAAAATCGTGGCACGATTTTGACAGCATCAGGTTCAAAATCAGTTTTTCAAAAAGTGCGTTTTCCACCGTTTCGCGCGTAAAATTCAAACCGTTAATCTGTTTTCAATGTCGTTTTCGCCTACTCGCTCTTAACACTTAGCTCTATCATAATCAACCAAAAAATTCAAGTTTCAACTATCCCAAAATAATTTTCCAGAACCTCACATAAACACCCATTATTCAAAACGGTTAACAATCGAATTTTCACACAAAACTCCCGTTTTCTCCCAAACGACTCGACTAACACAACCACAACATGAAAACAAAAAATTTACCAAGTCTAACTCACCCAACAACACTAAAAACTCAGTCAAAAACTTCACATATCAAAATTTCATTTTGGTCCTTCACTTGAACAACTTAACACAAATTTCACCAATTCAAACAACAACTTCACAAAATGGAATACTCATGTTACAAATCAGCAACAACAACATATCTAGTTCAACAACAACAACTTCATTTAAACATGAATTCATCACAATCAACAACAACAACACTAATTTATACCAATTTGAGCAAAATCAACAAAGTATACATACAAACATATATTGAGCATGTAATTTCATCATCAACAACTTGATTATCAACAAATTCACATACCTAAACATTACATCAAAATATAAGCACGAATTTCACCAATTAAATTCACAATTAATCACTTTTCACAAATAAGCACTTATGGGTTTAAGAAGAAAAAGAGATTATACGAAAGATTATGAATGAAATCTAACCCCCTTACCTCAAGAAGCAATAATCTTATCAAAAGCTTCAATTTGTTGGAACAAGGGTGTTTCACAAGTCACCTATTGAGTTTTGACAATAACAAGGTATTAAAAATAATCAATTGGATATGCTAAACAATTTGTTCAAGTGTGCAGGATCCATAATCAAAGTAC
>Ga0228710_1009329_pt1 | contig 13663 bp, 11 predicted proteins | sample MedpolnodulmetaG_FD_177995 | JGI IMG/M metagenome (GOLD analysis project Ga0228710, IMG submission 177995) | Root nodule microbial communities from Medicago polymorpha collected in Santa Monica, California, United States - pink nodules | ecosystem: Host-associated > Plants > Roots > Nodule...
ATGGCAGACCTTCTTCGACAAACAAAACTGATCATATGGGACGAAGCACCAATGTCCCATAGATATACTTTCGAGTGTTTGGACAGAACACTTAAGGATATAATGGGTGATGCTGACAACAAGTGTGAAACCATTTTTGGAGGGAAGGTTGTAGTTTTTGGTGGGGATTTTTGACAAATTTTACCAGTTATACCTAGAGGGGATCAGTCTGATATTGTACATGCATCAATCAATGCTTCATACATTTGAGATTACTGTCAAGTTCTTGAATTGACAAAAAATATGAGATTGAAGCATGGGTCTGATCCTAAAGAAAACGAAGAGATTTCTCAGTTTTCAAAGTGGCTTTTAAGCGTTGGAGAGGGGAAAATCAGTGAGCCTAATGACAATATTGCTGATATACCTATTCCTAAAGATATGTTGATAACCGATTATGAAGAGCCAATTGCAACAATTGTACAAATTACTTATCCTAATTTCTTGGATAATTACACTTCGTACGACTACTTGAAGAGCAGAGCAATCTTGGCGTCAACAATTGAAGTTGTTAATCAAATCAATGATTATGTGTTAGGCCTAATGCCAGGTATTAACAGTTTATTCGATATATATTAAAACTGTGTATCATTAAATAGGGTATATTATATTTTAAAACTAATTCCCTAATATGCAGGTGAAGAGAGAGTGTATTTAAGTGCCAACTCAATTGATCGATCTGAATTTCATGATAACACCATTACTGATGTGTTGACACCTGAATTCCTAAGTACACTATGCACTTCTGGACTTCCAAACCATAAGATCAAATTAAAGGTTGGGTGTCCTATTATGCTTTTAAGAAATATTGATCAGTCTGAAGGTTTGTGTAACGGAACAAGATTGATAGTTACAAAGCTAGCAAATCATGTATTGGAAGCTAAGATTATGGGTGGAAAGCATCATGGTAATATTATCTATATTCCACGTATGGATATGTCACCATCTCAATCTCCATGGCCATTCAAATTATCTAGGAGACAATTTCCTATTGTTTGTTCTTATTCAATGACTATCAATAAATCACAAGGTCAATCTCTTGATTGGGTTGGACTTTATTTACCTAAAGATGTATTTAGTCATGGGAAAATATATGTTGTAATCTCAAGAGTCACAAGCAAAAAGGGAATCAAGATACTCATACATGACGAAAATCTCCAACCCAAAGACATTACAACAAATGTAGTCTATAAAGAAGTCTTTCAAAATGTTTGACAAGTATTATCATAACAAATGTTGTCTATAACTATATTTTCAATACTTAAGTCCATTTTCAAAAAATGTGTTAATAAGATTATTTGTATACTAATTCAATATACTTACCATACAAGTACCAGATCTGCTGAAATATCACCTTTTTGTTGTTCTGTGAAAATGTGGTGCTAACTCTTCCATATTCAAAGTTCTACCTGAAAGATTTATATATAGCAATTGTCAAATGTTCAAGTCTACATGTTCCATAAACACCATATGATACTGATTTTTAATCTATTTCTGAATGTAATATGTAGTAATGTTCAGATATAAAACCCAAGCTCAACTGCCTTCTTAATTTATATATTTTGCTTATTTCAACTGCATGTTACAAACTGCCTTCTTAATATGTAGTGACTGCATGTTTTCAACTGCCTTCAGTACATCTGTCACTTATTTCTAAATCTTATATTTTAAGAAGACATTTTTCTATAATATGTTAATAGCCTTTATATAATTTAGTAATTATCACAATTTAGATAACTTGCTTCAGTAATTGTACCACAGTTTTATAAACTACATTGATTATGACATTAATAGATGGATCTGTGCTCATAATGTAATTTCATCAGATTTGAAATATATTCATATGGATCTACTTATTCTGAACACAAATTATAAGCAGATTTTTACCCATATTTAAAATAAAGTGGTGTTGGACATTTCTTATATAATTAGAACCCAAATTTTTAGGAAGTATGATCCAACTTATTCTTTGTTTTTGAATGAGATATATGACTTAATAAATTTAACAAGATCTATATCATAAATACATCAAACTATAATATTAACCATGTTTATTTTGAAATTCATACATGGAAAGCACATCATAAGTTGGACGATATATGTGATATCAGTGTTGATTTCGTATCAAATTCTGCTAGGAAGCTATTTGTCTGCAAGCAATAACTCTCAAAACTAACTCCATATATCACTTCCCACCGATAAGTCTGAACGAAGAATTAACTCCAATTAATGTAGTTATTATGAACAGTAAACGAATGGATTTCTAAATATGTGTATATAGGGTGTGTTTGTTTCAAGTTTACCAAATTTATTCCAAGATATTTAGAAAAAAGATGTTTGGTTAACATTATAATATTCCAAGGAACCTTAAAAATAGGGTTTATAATAGATAATTACACATAATTTTATTCCCATCTTCATGGGAACTTTATTCCCACCTTTTTCACTGGGAAAACTTTTCTATTCCCAGGAAGATTTTATACCCGAGAATAAAAATTTAGTAAACTTGTAACAAACATAGGCATATGCATTTTTATGATTTTATTCCCAGGAATCTACAAATATAACTTGAAACAAACACACCCATATATAATATATATTATAGTCTTGCATGTCCATTATTGCATTTTGAATTTTAACAATATAATGGTTACATCATATCACTTATAAAATCTTTCTACAGGAATAAAACAAAATCATGTTTTAGGACATCGTGCATTTTGTTAGAGAATCAAAACACTATACTCATTGGGAGTTGATAACTTATTTGTGTATTTCATATATATTATTTATTTAGATAAATAGGAATAAATATAAATTCCTTTTATTATTTCAATTTTTTTTGTTACATTACCTTAATAGATTGGGCCTAACATATTCAGTTACAAGCCCACCTGTTTTTTTAGTCACAAACACCAAAACACAGCACACCTGCTTTTTTACTTACGAACACCCAAACGCAGCTTATGATTCAAATTATTTATTTTTTTTCCATTTTTTCTAACCTTTTAAAATAACTAACATTAAATTAACAATATTAATTAAAATTTAATCAGCCACATCACATTTTTAAGACTTTCCTTTCAACTTTTTTATCAAATTAAACATCACTTATTCAGTATAGATTTTCATAAATATTGTTTTTGCTATTAATGCACTAATTATCTAAATTTCCCTTCCAATATTGTAAATAATAAACTCTTATTGAACCCGTGCGTTAGCACGAGTATATTACTAGTAGTATATATATAAAGTAAGGTTTTTATGCCACGTGTCACTTCCACATTCATTCTCAATATTTTTATTATTTTTTCTATTTTTTAAAACCAATATTTTTCTATGTTAATATTTATTTAATTTTGTTGTTGGTGATATTCTAGGGATCAAAATTCAATGCAATGTGTGAATCGACAATGTTACAAAATATTAATTTATGTTATAATAAAAATAATAATATCAATCTATGTTGATTGATATAATATGTTATGAGATGAAAAATATCTTAATTTATAATAACAACCATAAATTTAAACCAATGTCCTATCAATATAGAATATTTTATAAAACTATAACCATTGTGAAGTCGTATAATTTATTTTTAAGGAGTAACTTATATGCTTTTTGTCTATTTATTCGTTATACTTTTTTTTGGGTAACCATGATATAAGTTCACGAATTCCACCATCGTTAGAGATGACTAATCTCCGTCAGGAATCGGTGGGGCACAAAAGGTTGGTTCTTCTCTTTCAATCGATTTTTTTTTCTCATACGCATGAGCCACGAAACAAACTCATGGCCACATGTTTAAAGGGACCCAAAACTCTTTGGACTAATTCATTTTTGATTTTGTTACACTTTTTATTCTTACACTGGACATTCATCTCACCATTTATATTTATTTGTAAGATGTTATTATAATTGTAAATTGAAATCAATTCAATTTAATATACTTACATATGTGTTTGCGCATACAAACTTATTTAATATCTAACCCAAACAACGCGGGAGCTCTAAACTAGTAAATTTATAAAGCAAAAGTACGGGACCTTAATTAAATTCCCTTGTTGTGGATTTGTCTAACTATTTTCACAACTTTTTTTTCAAACACTCAAAACTAGCACTATGGATAAATTGGTAGTGTAATTTCTCTACATTGTTGTTGATTAGTGTAATTTCTCCTTTTTATTCTTTTATTTTTTATGGAAAAAAAGTGATAGACTTTTTTCTTATCGGCTAAATGATAGTATTAATAGCACCGAAAATCGAGTACAAGCCATATAATATCCACCTGGTTCGCAAAATAAATGCTCTTGCATACAATTTATTTTTTCTTTTATAAGAATTTATGAGGAATTGCTTAATGAGTAATATTTCTATAGATACGCAATCGCATCACAATCTTTAAATATATTTCTATTGATTATAAGGTAATATAGTAACTTTTTGAATGAATATCTGAAGATATATAATTTTTTTATATAAAATCTCCTCTTAAAATATATAATTAACATTAGCAAAATGACTACATTCAACGAATGAGAATGAACCGATTAATAAAATAATAAAATATTTTTTGGGAAATAATAATTTATTTCAAAATACAATTAACTAAATAACATAGTAATAAATGCCAACAAAATTACAAGAGTTGATTTACTAAGCAATGCATAATATATGCAAGGTTTGGGGTTCAAATCCCGGCCAAAAAAAAAAACAAAAACTAAGCAATTCTCACTTCACTTAACGAAACTATAATGGCATTAGTTACCAAAAAGGATGGACTGTCATTTCCCTTCCATTTGAAGAAATATCAACCCTAAGCAAGCATGAATTCACTTAGCAAATTTTTATAACATCCTTTTTTTATATTTATTATTAGTTTATTAATATTATTTTTATACAGTATTAACAATATTAGTATTAGTCTCCGTGAGCTTAGCTCAGTTGGTAAGGACAATGCATAATATATGCAAGGTCTGGGGTTCAAACCCCAGACACCACCAATAAAATCAATATTAGTGTTATTTAGTATTTATTAGTTTATTACTTTTATTTGATGTGGTTGAATTGATGAGTTAATTAATTATTAGAAAATAAGAGTTTACGAGGAATTAAGAGAATAGAGGTGTCTGAGTAAATATGAGGTTTAAGTGAGTAAATGAATAGTATTTTATTTGTGGAGAAAATAAACATGATTGAAACTAAGCCCGTTAAGTGATAAATTAGAATGATTAAATGTAGGTTTGATTAAGGTGAGATTAAATGTATAATTGATTAGACAACATTTGTTTGAGGATTAAGATCGAGTTTGATGCGGATTGGATTGAGAAATGGTGTTGAAAATGGTGTTTTCTAAGAAAAATAGAAGATTGCAGTTTTCCCCTACCTACATGTTTGGCACGACCGTGCGTGTCATCCCTGCCTTGGGTGGCATGACCGTGCGCCTGTTTGCCACGACCGTGCGACCCCTTCTATAGTGGAAAACTCTATTTTTTGGTATTTTAAAGTATCCAATACTTGAATAGGTCTCAAACCCCTAAACTTCATTAATAGGAGTAGAATTTGGATGTGTAAGAGTAATTAACCCAGCTAATGATGAAAGTAAACTTAGCAACTAGAATGGCTATTATTTAACATGTGATTTAACTCTAAATTAAATTATGCAATTATTGTGAACTTATTAGACGATTATTAGCATGATATGTTATGAATATCCAATGATGGTGAATGTGATTATGAGATAATGTGAAAACATATTGATGTGATTTGACATGACGATGAGAATTATATAAGATGAAACCAAATGATGAAATTTTGATGTATTGTTTATAATGACGATGAAAATGATGATATGATGATGTTGATATGATGATGATGACATTAATATGATGATGATGATAGTATAATGATGATGAAAGTGGTGATGATGATGATGTAATGACGTTGATATGATGATGATATGACGATGATGAAAATGATGATGATAAAATAGTGACGATGAATATATGATATGACGATGTTGTTGATGTGATTTGTTGAGTTGTATGAATTTATGCATTGTCGAGTCATGATAAGATGTTCATGCATTCATGGTCAACCCAAGTGACAATGAAAAGTGACGGTGGTTCTTCCCTTGGTTTGGCTCTCTCTATCCCTTTTGATTTTTCTCTTTGATAGTCTATCTCCCTTTTGATTCTTCTAATTGATTGTTTCTCTCTCTTTTGATTCTTCTGTTTAATTGCTCCTCTATACGTTGATTCTTCTTTATATGTTGAGACTAAACATAAGTATATGGTAGTTGTTGAAATGGTGAGACCAAAACTGGTCTAATGAAATCAAACGAAGTCTTAGAATGAGTACTCATGATGGGGAGTTGAACCATGGTCTCTTAAATTGGCAGAATTGTACCATTGTTGAATGAATATTGTGGAGTGGGAGGAATATGAACTTGAGCTTTATTCTTTTCTTCTTGAGTTTTGACAAGAGAATTGGTCTCCTCATCATCCTTGAAAGTTGCACTTACTACTTCCTTTTCATCTTGTTCTCATGAGCTGGAACTTTCAACAACCTCGAATTCTTGTCCATAATTAGATGTTGGTTCTTTTTCTAGAGAGGTTCCTTTTTTTTCCTCAAGACTTCCGTCAAATTTTAGGTTTCATATTTGCTTAGCCTTGGCAGGTTGAGTGGAGCCTTCTCCAATGAAGCATTCTAGCCTTTGAACATCATCATTAGTGATTTTGTGTGCTTTAGAAGTAGTTGGTTTTCTCTTTTTTTTACATCAAAATTTTCAGCCGAAAGACCTATGATGTCCATATAAACACCAGATTGATTCAATACACGTAAACACTTCATTTTCTATCTCCTCTTCTGATTGAGTAGTGTGCTTTTTTCAATGTCTCAAGTTCGAATCCCCAGGTGCCAACAATGTCTGTGTTGAGCTAGTTCAATTTTATTTTTTTGCTATGGATTCAATTGAGGCTCTGCTAGTGGACAGTGAGGTTTGTCCCTCAATTTAGTTGATCTCGGATACTGATTTTGAAAAAAATAATATGGAATATGGGCGAAAGATAGAATAATGATTTTATGGGGCATTTAATACGTATTCTAGAATCTATAATCATAATGTAATACGTATTCTAGAATCTAGCTATGTAATCATAAAGTTAGAATAAATAATTTTTTGGCAAAAACAAAAGGATATTTATTCTAAGAGTTTATGGTCTCCTAGGGTTTCTAGCGCTACGCTCCTTTGGGTTGCCGCCGCATCTTGGGTCGGATCTTACTTGTGAGAAGTTGTTTATCATCTGATCCACGATCTAGATGTTTCTAATTCTGCCTTTATATACTTTATCAGTAACAGACATTTGTTCATCACAAACCCTAGCCTCCTGCACCACAGTTTATGCGTCCAGACCTTGTTTTTCTATGTTTGCTTGTTTCTACACTCGTTTTCGTTTGTGTTTCATGTTTGTTAACCGATCCCATGGATCTGACAAACCTCAATCTCGATGGTCTCACCTTGTTCAAGGAATGTATAACCCTAAACCTAGCAACCAAACCTGAAACTGCAGTCGTAGTTGAACACTGTCTGATCGGTCGCATTTTGGCTGATCATGAAATCCAGTTTGCCTATTTCAGCAAGCGTATGTCTCGTGCTTGGAAGCCAGGAAAGCGGGTTAATTACAATCACTAAATATATGGCCGATCACTATCTTTTTCAATTTCATCACAAGGTCGATGATGCTCGTGTCCTTGATGAAGATTTATGGCTTTATGATAATTTCCATATTGTCATGAATCACATTTCCCCCGGTGTTGTCGCAAGTTTTGTCCCGTTGAATCACATAGACTTTTTGGGTTCAGGTTCATGGGTTACCTTTAACCAAAAGTAGGTCAAGGCATATGGAGTTTCCTAGGTACCTTCAAGGGTTATGATGTCCGTAATTCTATTCATAGCTCTTACATGAGAATTAAAGTGTCAATTGATGTTACTATCCCTTTAAAGAAAGAGTGGCGTGTCCGTGATCGTTATGGTGAATTTGTTACTGTTAACTTTAAATACGAAAAGTTTGGTGTTTATTGTCACATGTGCAGAGTTCTTGGAGATACCGACAAAGTGTGTCCGGAGTTGTTCAAACATGATTCAGATGATGGTGTCTGCAATTGGGGGCCGTATCTAAAGCCTGCTTCACAAAAAATTGGTACTGCTGCAACCAACAGATGGATACATGACCCTATTCCTGCCACTATGCCGCGACAAACCATGTTGCGGATGCTACTTTTGTTGGCCGAAATACAGCTACTGAAGGTACAAGAAATTTGACAACTTTCAATGATCGAATGCTTGCTGTCCATAATCAACTCACTGCCATGAAACAAGATGTCATTGCAGCCCAAAATTCGGTTTATGCTAAACAAGGTAATGGTGTTAATTATGCTTGCAAAGTGAAACTTCTGCCTTCCTCTTCCACAGGTACTATGACCTTAAGGTTGCTCCCGGGCCGCCCTTTGGTACTTGGTTTACCTGCTGTTCCGCACTCGAATGAAACCAATGATGAACAACAAGAGGAAATTGGCTCAGAGTCGAAGAAAAGGAAGCGCTTGCTTGCCCTTCAGAATGGAGAATCATTTGTTGCTGATGGGGATATGTGAAACTTTGTAATAGGAATAAATTTTATTCATGGGGGAGATGTTGAAATGAATGTAATTTCTAACCCTTTGTTTGATAAACAAGATGTAATGGCAGGACCCGATGATCAGACCTGCCTAGGTAAATGCGTCTAGTGGCATAGAATTGTCGGGGTGTAGGTAGCCTGAGTACAATTCCCGATTTAAAATACCTAGTTCGACACTTCAATCCGAATCTTTTATTCTTAAGTGAGACACTAGCTAACCGAAATAAAATTGAAGAACTATGTTACTTGCTTGGTTATGATGCTTGTTTTCCTGTAGACCGCACCGGTAGAGGCGGGGGTCTAGCTTTATTTTGGAGAAATTCTTTAAATTGTCAGCTTGTTGATTTCTCTAATAATCGTATTACTGTTGAGATTATCAATAATGTTCTTGGTACTTGGAGAATTACCGGCTATTATGGCTATCCGAATGGAGGTCGTAGAACTGCCGTTTGAAATTTTCTACGTCAACTTTCTAATCAATTTATAGGCCCTTGGTGTATCTTTGCGATTTTAATGATATTATAGATGCAAGTGAGCAGATGGGGAGAAACATCAGACCTCAATGGCTTTCGTCAAGCTGTTCTTGATTCCGGCTTATCCGATGTTTCGATTGAAGGTTATTTGTTCACTTGGTTTAAAAGTCTTGGCACTCCGCATGCGGTGGAAGAAGGGTTAGATTGTGCCCTTACTAATAACTTGTGGTTTAATAGTTTTTCGGATGCTTCTATTGAAACTTTTGTGGCACCTGCTTCTGATCATTATCCTATTCTTTTAAATGTTGCTCCTACAGCTCAGTCTCATGTTTAGAAACACCATTTTTGTTACAAAAATGCGTGGCACTTAGAACAAGGGTTTAAGTAGCTTGTTACTAACTCTTGGAAGGAATACTCTACAAATACTCTTATTCTGAAGCTTTCCTCATGTCCGGAAGACATGTCTGTTTGGAAAAAATCTCATTGTCACAAATTAAAAAACGACATCGACGATTGTCGTAAACAATTGCAGGAGACACGACTAGGATCTTCTGATGAGGATCAGGTTCACATGTTTGAACTGACAAAGCGCATGCAGAAGTTATTGTCCCAAGCTGCTGATTATTGGCGACATCATGCAAAGACACATTGGTACAAGGATGGCGATAGAAATACCAAATTCTCTCATGCATCCGCTTCAGCTCGGAAAAAGGTAAACCGCATAACCTCTCTTGATGAAGATGCATGAAATAAAATGACTAATGAACAAGGTTTGTGTGATGTGGCACGGTGATATTTTGTGAATATTTTTCAAAAGCAAGGAGGTGATTTCTCTCTCGTTATTGATGTTATTAATCCTTCTATTTCTGCTATTGATAATGAAAATCTTACATCTCCTTTCTCAAAGGCCGAATTTCGCATGGCTATTTTTTCAATGCATTTGGACAAGGGTTCAGGTTCTGATGGTTATGTTGGAAAAAAGGGTGTTTCACAAAATCACCTATTGAGTTTTGATAATAACAAGGTGTAAAAAATTATCAATTGGATATGCTAAACATTTGTTCAAGTGTACAGGATCATAATCAAAGTACTATTCATAGAGATTCTGATTGAACAAGTCAAAGAGCAAAGGAATTTTATTTGAAGCTTAAAGCATCTGGAAGAATGCGTCTGAAGAACTGCGTCTGAAGTAACGATTCTGAAGAAGAGCTCCTGAAGACACATCATCAGAAGCAAGGTCATCAGAAGCAATGGTCATCAGAAGCATATCTAGTCAGAAGCTATTTCACCAGAGTTGACAAAGGACAATGTACGAAGTGTACGACCACTAACTCTGCAACCACCATCTCTACAATCTTTGTCTCTACATCAAGATAAGGATAACAGTAACTTTGCTGCAGACGTTGTTCCTTTTGTAATGGAATGGATTTGAAATTAGTTCTTCATAGGACAACTATCAAATCAGGCAAAAGATCAAGGGTGAAGAATTAAAGCTTCAAGCAAGACAAGTTGATGTAACGGCTAATTTCTTAACGTCTCTCAAAACCTCTATATAAAGGGATGAAGACCTGGAGAACAATATACAAGACTACACAACAAGCAAAAGGCCATACTCTGCGCAAAACGTCGAAAAGAAAACATCAACAACTTAGAGAATTCTTCAAATTGTTCATATCTTAGAATTCTTAAGTATCTTGTAAAACAGAGTCTGTTCTGTTCGTATTGTATTGTGAATACCTCTAATTGTATATCAAGTATTCAAAATCTTATTCAATTCTTTGTAATTGTTAAGTTAAGTCTCTTTCAGTTGTGATTGAGCAAAGGAAGTCTCTTGGAGTTGTCCTTGAGCAAAGAAGTCTCATTCTTGTGTGATTGAGCATAGAAGTCTCTTGGAGTTGTCCTTGAGCATTGAGAAGTCTCTTTCTTGTGTGATTGAGCAACTTGTAATCTGACATTACATTTTAGTGGAACTCTCCTTGGAAGTGCAAGGGGGACAGGACTACTTCCTGTTTGTGGAAGGAACCTGTATAATTGCTTGTGTTCTTTCTCTCTTTGTTCTCTTACTTATTATCCGCTGCACTAAGACTCTGAACTCACTCAGACTCTGAACTACTTCAAACTCTGAACCTGAGAACAGTTCTTCTGATCGTAAGGGAAGAAAAGTTTTTGAAAACACAATTCAACCCCTCCCCCCCTTTTTGTGGTTTTTCTCACCTTCAGGTTACAGTCCAGGATTTTATTAACATTTTTGGAATTTATGTAGTGATGATATTTTCAAAGAATGTTGTGCTTGGTTATATACGGGGAAATTTCCTCCTGATTTGAATATAACTAATATTGTCCTTATTCTAAAAGGTTCCACACAGGTTAATATGAAGGATTAACGCCTCTTATCTTTATGTAATGTTTTATATAAAATCATTTCGAAGGTGCTAGCAAACAGGTTGAAGGATGTCTTGTCTCAATGCATATCAGACAACCAATTCGCCTTTGTTCCGGGGAGATCCATCTTGGATAATACTAGCGATTAAGGTGTTACATTTTATGAAAACCAAAACGCGAGGTGAGGACATGTATGTTGATTTGAAACTTGATATTAGCAAAACCTATGATTGTACGGATTAGGAGTATATGCGTGCGGTTATGTCTAAAATTGGTTTTCATAATCGTTGCATTCATTGGATAAGTATGTGTGTAGAGTCTGTGGATTATTCTGTACTTGTGAACGGTGAACAGGTTGGCCCTATTATCCCGGGGTGCGGCCTTAGAAAAGGGGATCCTCTTTCCCCGTATTTGTTTATTATCTATGTAGAAGGTTTATGTTCGCTTATTAGAGATGTGGATACTCGAGGTGTTCTTAGGGGCACCAAAATTTTCCGTCGAGCACCATATGTCTCTCATCATTTATTTGTTGACGACTGCTTTCTTTTTTTCAAAGCTGACGAGGGACAAGCAAATGTTATGAAAAATATTCTGGCTACTAATGAAACAGCGTCTGGTCAGACCATCAGTCTGCCTAAATCTGAGATTTATTGTAGTAGAAATGTCCCTGATCCTCTCAAACAGATAATTACCAATATTCTTGGAGTTCAGGTTGTGTTGGGCACAGGTGTTAACTTGTATTTTCGACATGCTATAATAAATGTGGTCAATGAAGTTTGAACTAAAATGAATTGAGTTCGATTCTCAAGTTCGACTATCGAAGTGAAGTCCAGAAGACGTGCTAATCGAGAGGATGGTTCGACAGAGTGAAGAAGGTGTCGAAGGAAGATTGGCATCGAAGGGAGGAGCTGAGTAGCGATTTCTCGTCGAAGATTCATTATTTGAAATTCAAATAAGTCTGTAGTAGTTATTAGCGGTTACGTCTCGAACGTGCCTATAGGTAGTTACTTAGCATAAGTAGCATTTTCCTCTATGGAAAAGGGGTCACAATTCAATCATGCTGAAAACTTACGCTCAAACAATCTGCCCGCATAAAGGAGAAACGAGAAACAAGTCCTAATGTATGAATCTGTGCATCACATTACTTTCAATTTAATGCAATTCTAGTTTTCCTTTTAGACTCTTTTTTTTTTTTAGTTTATCCTTGCTTTTAAAGCTTCCGCATCGATCCTCTGAAGATAATCTCGACAGGTCTCACCCTGTGTTTGGATTTCGAAGGTTATATTCATAGTTCGCTAATCAGTAACAAGAGCAATCACGGTTTTCTGGAAAACAACCAAGCACAAAATGTCTTGAGATTTGCTGGTTGATCTCGCTCGCCCTTATTTTAAATCAGTTCAGTAGTTTACCAAAATCCAAGGTAAACAAATTGGCACGCCCCGTGGGACAGTTTGTGCTTTTGTTTAAATTTTCTTGAAAATTTGTTGTGTTTTTTTCCAAATTTGTGATTTTTGTTGTGTATGTTCTTGAGGAATAGAAAGAAACTTCCAGAAATGGTACATTCTACTCGCAGTAATGATCCACCATTAAGCCCAACAAGGGCGTCGATGGAAAATACATCATTAAATATAATTCCACAACAAAGTCCACAAACGACGCCATCTCATGGTGGAAATGTTGATGAAACCGTGGGGGCAACAATTCCTGCTCATATATCATCAACCATTCCCGTTACAACTTCGACGGTTGCAGCGGTTACACAATCTAACGTGGATTTTGGTAATCCGTTGGTTCAAAATCTGTGGTCCTTCGACCCATCAAATCTTAGGAATCAACCATATGGAATGCCCCCATCTTTTATGGCAGGCCTCCATAATAATCCATCTAATGTTTCAGAGAATTTGAATACGGTTCACCCTCAGTTTTATTATCCTGGGCCAAGCGTTCCTAGTTCAAATCCACAACAAACATTTGTTGGAGTAAGCCCTAATAGCCAATCTATATTGATTGGGTTTGGCTTTGTATCATGATATTGATATAAATATATATTGTGAATATATAAATAATAAGGCATTTCTTTATTGATTTTGTTTTGTT
>Ga0228710_1009332_pt1 | contig 13661 bp, 3 predicted proteins | sample MedpolnodulmetaG_FD_177995 | JGI IMG/M metagenome (GOLD analysis project Ga0228710, IMG submission 177995) | Root nodule microbial communities from Medicago polymorpha collected in Santa Monica, California, United States - pink nodules | ecosystem: Host-associated > Plants > Roots > Nodule...
AAACTCAATAGGTGACTTGTGAAACACCCTTGTTCCAACAATCTCCCCCTTTTTGATAATGACAAACACAAGTATTAAAAGTATCAATTGAATACTTTATGATGAACATGTCATTAAGTGAAAATAAAACTCAAATCCATGAAAAGTACCTGAGAGTTATTTATTGTTTGACAAATTGCCAAAGTGAATTTTGAGAGGTTATATGGCTAATGGCTTCAAATATAGCTGGTCCAAATAACCTAGTAACCTGTTCCAAACCAAACCCACAAATACAGAGTCAAATCAAAACTAAAAACCACCCCCTTTTTAAATTTGAAAATTGAGAGGAAAAAAAAGAAGTAAATTACACCCGACTCCCCTGAAACATGTTTGAATTACACTCTTCTTATCTCTTATGTTAAAATATATACTTTTCTCCCCTTTTATTCAAAACATATTAGAAAATATTCCACTCCCCTCCCCTAAGAGAAGCTTAAATTAGACTCCCATCTTGTCTTATGTTAAAATCTACACTTTACTTCCTTAATAATTTTTTTGGGTTTCTAATAATCTAGCAAAAAATAAATAAAATCTAACACCTGCCGAAAAAAATAGTATTGCAGGTTCATTTTATATAATCAATGTTTGAATGTATATTATTTTGCTATTTTTTATTCACAATTTCATTAACATATAGTTTCAAAACCCTATTATAAAATATGAAATAACACAAAATAAAATTAAAATATGTGAAAAATTATAAAGTATGGTTATTTAAAAATGAATTCTATACTCTAAATTATAAAATTAATAACAAAATAACTAAATTTAATTATCATTGACATTTAAATCATAAAGTAATTAATTTATTTTTCTTAAACGGTGGTTCAAAATTATTATATATCACTAGCGTAAAGACGGACACTCACGTGCCCGTCTTTCCGCTCTTTTTATTGCGCTAACGTTTGAAAATTATGAACGGTGTTTTTTTATGAAATTTTGATTTTGATTAAAACTAAAAATATAAATGTTTGTTTCTTTCAAGTTATAACAAACCAAACTAATCATGATTATCTATTTCAATGACATCAACAATATAACAAAAAATTATAATTTTTTTTAATAATACAAACAACAATCTTTATTATAGAAAAAGTTGTTTAAGGGTATAATTGGAATAATAAAAAAGTAAGTATAAATATATTTATCTAGTTTGGTACACTTTTTAAATGATAAAGGAAAAAAACCAGACATATATATATTCATATCGTGTTTGTTACATTTTTTTTAATAGTTAAATTTATTCTTATCTATTTGTTACATGTGTTATTTTTATAGAAAATTGAGGGCATTTTTGGAAAGAGAAAAAGTCAGCCCAAAAGAGCTAAAAAAGATTATTTTCTTTGTATATAGTATAGATAAAAATATTTATTTTTTTCAAAATAGATTAAAGTGTAGTGCATATTTAATTATTAATGGATATGATTGTAATTCAAGCATCTCATAGGAGAGTGTAGTATGGATATTACTTTTAAAGGGAGGAGAGTGTTAATTTTAACATAAGAGGTGAGAAGAGTGAAATTTAAACCACTCCAAGGAAAGTGGAGTGTAATTTACCAAAAAATTAAACACATACATGAACAATTGATTAGCTCTTCTATGAGGAAAAAGGGGGGATAACTACTAAAAAAGAAAAAATTAGTGAGGGAAATTTAGAGAGGGAAAACATGAAATCTTTCTCTAATTTCGTCACTAACTTTTATGCGGGAGGAAATGGTGAGGGATTTCATTTTTTTCGTCACAAATTTCCCTCCCTAATTTTGCTTTATTTGAGAAAAAAATGAGTTTTAAAAATAGAAACGAAAGGAGCATCATTTTGTTCATCGTTGATACTTATTAGTGTCGTTGATCGTTCATTGTTCAGTCACCACTCGTTCATTGTGGTTATGGCTTTCGATTGTATTTAATGATTTCAATTTCGAGTTCCCAACTTTAGGTTAGGACGTCATGAAAAACATAGATTTTATTCTACCTTAGAGGGTAAATTAGGGTTAAAATATCTTAGTATTGAAGAGATGGGGTTGAAATAACTAAAGCTTTTAGTTTGTAGTTTGTGAGAGAGAAATTGGGAAATTTTAGATGAAATGAGGGGAAATAGTAATCATAAGAGCAAAAAAAATGTGAGAGGGAAACATTGTCGCAATGTTAATTACATAGTTGAGATAATTTTCCCTTTTACCGAAAAGTTAGGGGGAGCTGAACAAACTTGCTCATTTTTTTAGTTGTTATGCGAAAGAAGTCTGAAAAAGCCTTGGAATCATAAACCCAATAGTGACTGATTGTTTGTCCTCAAACATATCTCTTGAACTCGGCCAATAATCAAAATTTGTGACCAATTTGGAGACACAAAAGTTTTTGTTATGAATTTGAGTATTTAGGTCTCTATTTTGGTCACCAAAGTGATCGAAAAATTACACTCTCCAAATCCGACACTATTAGCCAGATTTCTAGTATTGGAACTAAAGCACACATGTGGGAAAAGATTAATGATGACATGAAGTGATATAAGATTTACGTGTTTTTTTAAAGTCATTTTAGGGTAAAAGTAGCAAGTTTATTACAAGTTTAAATCATGTTTAAATCACACAAGCTAGACAACATCGTGATTGTATTATGCTTATTACAAGTTTTATCATGTTGATTTTTGGGGTATAGTTGTTATGGATGTTTCAATGATGAGAAATAGGGAAAGGAATGAAAAAAGCAGAAAGATCATCCTCATCATCACTTGTAACATGTGTTATGAGCTGCGCGTCGTGAGTTCAATGATAAATGTTCATGTTCAGTCGATCACATCAAATCGCGTCATGGAATCTTGAAAAATTGAAGTGTTTCGTCTCGATGCAACTTGCATCGCGTACTAAGAGTCACACGTCACGAGAGTCTGTTACTAAATAGGGAATGCGTATAGAAATTTCACTTCGGGTTATTGAGCATTGTTGGCTGACCTAAATAAACATTAGGTTACTTAGAAATTAAGTCAAAACTTACCTATAAATACAAGAGGAAGGCAACACAAGAAGCATCCATACAAGAGAGAATAAACAAAGACATAAAGTTAGGGTTTTGGTGAAAACTAAGAGGGGGCAGCCGCACGACCAAGGGAGGAGGATGAATCAAGGAGCAATGTCATCATGGTTATTTTACTTTCCATGTTATTTATTCTTCTATTCATGTCTAGCTAAATTCTACTTGATTATGTTAAATAGATAATCTTCTTTGTTATTGTTCGATCATGTAACTTTAACTTATTCTATGAATTTCAGTTGATTGCTTTAGTTAGTTTATTCAATTATACTTGTGTTTAATGTTATTTATGTTCATACTATTATCCATTGATTGATCTAAATCAAAAGACTACTAACCATAGCCTTTGCAGTAGAACAGGTATATATTGTTTAGTTATTGCCTAGCATAGACATATTCTAGGAATACTAGTGTACTTAACTTCGCGTTCTTAAACCTTCAATGGTCATAGACTCACCTAAGAATTAGGGAGTAGTGACCAATATATTGGCCTTTCTATTTTGATCAAATGTCTTAAAATCAAGTAATTAGTTCAAATTGTATTCATATAGTTTATACTTACCGAGCAATGCAAAGAAGGGAATCAAATTGACCTAATCATTTTCCTTAACTTGATCTTATCTCTTTTATTTCTTTTCTGCAAACCAAACTTATTGCCTAGTGCAACTTCCCATAATTTACACATCTTAGGAACAATTGATATTGTTTGGTTGAAATTACACAATCGCTCTAGAGACGAACTGTCATAAATATTACTACTTGACGACGATATAATACACTTGCTATTTTGTCCATCAATTAGTATGCTTGAAGATGAAAATGTAGATATAAAAAATTTATGCCAAATCTTATACTCTTAGTATGTCCAAAATATGGCAGTTCGGTTGATAGAGTTTGGTTTCCTAATTTCAAGGGATAAAGTTCGAATCTCACCTAAACAACCCTCATTAGTGCAACTGTTACTAGTAAAATTTCTCCTTCCTCAATTGAAAGATACTAAACTCGTAGTATGAGTCTTAATATATGTGTGTGTCTATATATATATATATGAGGGAGAAACCTTATATCTCACTTAATATAAGAGTTTAATTGTGGTGGGTTGACAGTTCAAAACAGTTTTGCATACAAAACCAATCAAAACATTCTGAATTGTCATGTTTGGTCCACATAAATTAAAATCATTAATTGATGTGGCAAATCATAATGGTTTGATTGGTTGTGTGTGCAAAACTGTTTTGGACTGTCAACCTACCACAATTAAACTCTTGATATAATGATGACATTTATTAATTTAATGGTAGAAAACCAGTTTGTAAATGATGTAAGACTTGTTTCACTTGTACACTGTATAATTGACATTATTTTTATAGTTAAAAGTTTGAGAGTAAAATTATATCAATTAATGAGAAGAAAGATGTGACACAACTTGTACAATTTACTACTAAAAAGACAGGGTGAAAATTATATAAGCTAGGATGAGAATTAAAAATAGATAGCTATGTGAAAAAAAGAAAGAGAGCAAGATATATATATATATATATATATATATATATATATATATATATATATATATAATTGGTTTCATTACCTATTTACCAATTCCACCCATGCCCAAGGCAGCTCCACAGTTGTGTCGCGGAGCCTCAATGGTCATAGCTTTCCTTGATCCGAGTTTTGTTCTCCATATCATCATGAGGTTTTTGCATGGTGTTTGTTCGTCTGCGCCGTCTCCTGTTAAAATAAGAGAAAAATATGTTTAAGAAGATGAGAAATCACGTTTAAGAAGATAAATTGTTTCATTTCACGGTTTACATATGCTTTAAATAAAAGAAAAAAAATGGAATCACCGCAAAAAAAAAGAAGTAGAAACGCCACCAAAAAAACAAAAAAAAAATGGAAACGGACTAAGACATAAAGAAGAAAGGAAAACCTCAACAACGTATAGGAAAAAAATATGGAAACATTAATTTGGGAAAAGGGAAAAGAGAGTGGCAAGGTGATCTCAATCAATGACCTTAGGTTTTGGCTTTATAATACCACTTTTTTCTTCCGTTCTTCAATACTTCATGTGGTTCTTATATATTACAAGAAGATAAATAAAAATAGAGGGATTGACACGATGCATGCGGACGGTGTTATATTTTTAAAATAAATAAAAGTTGAAATGTTTTACAATCTAAAACATATCCTACGGCTTATATAACGTCCGTAGTTTTTCGTTGCTGCAATTCCCGTACCAAAAAGTTTTTCCCATAAAAATATCAAAACTAATACAACCACTAATTCTTCTTATAATTTAAGATTAAAAAATCTTGTTAACGAGTGTTCTAAGAGTAAGATTTCTGATTAAAAAAGCTTAATATTTCAATTTTCAATGCAATTGCAAAAATTTCATAAAAATTGTGATGAACATGTCCCCTAACAAAATTGTTATGAAACATGTTTTTTCCTCATCAAAATTGTGATCGGAATTTATTACTAATTTTGTGCAAGACGCCTTCTCCATCATCGATTGCAGTAATATAGAGGTTTATCTATTTTTGTATTAATGGATTTGACACACATAGAACGAGATGATCATAGCAATTCCCTGCCACTATTTGAGTTTTTTCCTTTTAAAACACTATCATTAAATATCTACATCACAATCACGTTATATTTTATTTATTGTTTTTTACGCATATTTAATGTTTATACAGGATGTTTACGTTTTTTCAAATTTCAAATTTAATGATAGTGTTTTAATTTCAAATTTTGGTCCCCTAACAGAGGGATGAAGAAGATATAGTTTTTAAATTTCAAATTTTGATGTTTACATTTTTTCAATTTCGTCCCTATGCAAATTTGTGTTTTTGATTTTGGTCCCTCAACGCCAACCCAGCCTTCGCCACGTGTGTCTCTGTTTGCCAGCAACACGTTTTTTTAACAGAAGTTAACGTTAGGGACTAAAACCAAAAAGTTAACAACTTACAAGGTTTGTTTTAGAACAAAAAAAGATACATGGACGAAAATCAAAAACACGCGAACTTACAAGGACCTTTTTACATATTTAAGCCTATTTATAAATATTTTTTATGCGTTGAAAATTGGGAAAACAGATATGCTCATTGTTAAAACCATTTTATATCTTTGCATGTTTAGATAGTGTTGCAATACGGTAGAAGTTAAAGAGAGCTATATAAAGAGGGAAAATAATTATTGGAAATGAGAGTTTGGAGGATAGTGCAAAGTAGCTATAAATTCAGCATACAATTAAATTACAGAAGATAACACATAATGGTCTGGGGGTATTTTTTAATCTGCAAACTTTTATTGGTATTGAACTAACTTGCAGAAGATGTGCAAAGTAGCTCTAAATTCAGCATTCAATTAAATTACACAAATTTTGTGCCACAAGAGTACTAATGTTAAAACCATTAGTGATCATGTTTCAGCCCATAACAATTAACAACCCCCTAAAATACAACCCTAAAGGGCATAATTTACTACAAAAACATGTTGAGTTATGACTCCTTCCCCGCGGATGCTACTGTGGAAAACCATCTTATGTCTCTCACCGTGCATGAGTAATATATATCACTAGATCAAAAGTTACCACATTTAAATTCCGTAATATCTGGATTGATACATGTGTATCAAATACTAGATGATATATTGATATCACTTACTTATGAATAAATGTTAACCCGTCTCGCTATACTTAACCTAATTTTAACCTAATTTTTCCCTCCACATTTTTACATTTAATGTTTATCTAAAAAGTAAAATAAAATTATGTTCCTAATTATATGTTATTTTTTTTGGAAATGAATAATGGTTAACCCGTCTCGCTATACTTAACCTAATCTCTTACTTATAAATGTTAACCCGTATCGCTATACTTAACCTATTATGTTATGTTACAGTACCAAGGACGATGTCATGGAAATATTATGTTATGGTACAGTACCAACGTCTATGCTTCTTAATATTATAAAACACTATATGACAATCATGACATTCATCTAAACTATTTTGTTACCTATTACCGTCAAATATTACCTTCGATATGACTCGTGCGTTAGCACAGGTCGATGGTCTAGTTGTATTTCAATTTTAATATCTCTTTTTATTTTTATTTCAATTTTTTTTTGACAAAAAAAAAATTGAAATAAAAATCAAAACTTCTATGAGTAAATAGGCAATTACCCCCCTGAAATTAACAAAACTTTAATTACCCCCCTGAAATTGCACAACGTTAATGAATTTGCACCCTCCATCAAATTCTTCTGTTAGTCAACTTGACGTCAACACAAAAGCATAGTATTCTTAAAAGTATTCTTTAAGCATAGTTTTCTAGTCCCTTAAGATGTTCTTTAAGCAAAGTATTCTTAAAGCATATTATTCTTAAAACATGGAAAATAGTTTTCCTCCGTTTGATCACTGATGCTTATTGAACTGCAACAAAAGTTGTTCTAAAAATTGAATGTTGAAAAATATTGTCATATGAGCTTGCGTGACACTCGGTGGGCATTTTGCACATAATGCAAAACTCAGGGAAGTATTTGCAAAACGTCATGTTGACTAACAGAAGAATTTGATGGAGAGTGCAAATTGATTAACGTTGTGCAATTTCAGGGGGTAATTGAAGTTTTGTTAATTTCAGGGGTAATTGACGAAACTTACAATTTCAGGGGAGTAATTGTCTATTTATTCAAACTTCTATTATATTGTTGCATGTATGTTAACGAGGCTGGATCTGTTGACACCAGGTGTAAGTCATTTGACTTACACCAAATCTCAACCATTAAAATTATTAAATCATACGGTTTCTATTAAACAAACAAATACAAACATTTACTTTCCGTGCACCTGATGTCACAAGATCGGTATTGTCACTGGCTAAAGATCTCACTCAACAGGAAGCTCCTACCTTCACATCTCTCAATCTTCGATAGATCAGCACATAGCATAATTTGTTTATCTATTAATTCATTATCTTGATTCAATTTTAGGAAATCCAAAACAATTTCTCAATTTTCAATTTCACTTTTGATACCATTTACAGTTCATTAGTTATATCTAAAACTTTTCCTCAAAAAAATATCTAAAACTTCAATTTTATATTCTAATTTCTGTTATTTGAATTTATCAATCCTTTTAATTGGAAGTCTCTTCATTTCCGTTTTATTCTTCATCCATCAAATTTGGTTGTTTTATGTGCTTACAAAAACAAGGCTCACAATCGATGCATAATAATTACTATGGCGTCATCTAGTATATGAAAAAGCTTGATGATAAATTAATCCTTTCACAAATGGTTGAATTCTGAACACGCTTAACTCCAACAAATTGTGAAAGAGGAAAAAGGGTTGCACATTTAGGTGAGATATTAGCCGTGAGATTAATTTTTTGAACGACCAAGATTTGGTATAAGTCAAATGACTTACACCTAGTCAACGGATCCTGCTTCGAATGTTAACATAGTATTAGTATATTAAAGTAGTTCTTATTTTTTTTGGTAAAAAGAAGATTATACTTATTGCGGTAAGGTAATGTTTACCTCTTATTACATCAAAATTTCCCTTCAAAAAACAAAAAGAAAAACTTTTATATCATAATTCAGATGCTCTTTTAATATTGATAAGCATAAAATTTACACTAAAGTGGTGTGTAATTAAGGTCTACCTAAAATGACAATTTCGATATGGTTAGGTGTGAACACTTTCACCTGAATTCGAAGATAAGCTAACTCTTTATGTCTCTTTATAGGTCTATGGCATCAGCCAATGACTCGGCACTAAAACAAATAATGTTATTGCAAAGGAATCTACTAGGAAGGCAGATGATATTGCTGATTTATAAATATTTTTTGTGCGTTGAAAATTGGGAAAACAGATAGGCTCATTGTTAAAACCATTTGATATCTTTATATGTTTAGATAGTGTTGCAATATGGTAGAAATTAAAGGAAGCTATATAAAGAAGGAAAATAATTATGAGGGATGCTCTATCAAGCGAAACTCAATTTCACAAGAATTCCACGATAGTGTATTTTAACACAATTTTGTTCAAACTTAATTCCTAATTTTGTGGCATTCATGCATGTAGTGGTACATATGTGTAGCAATTAACACTTCAGGATGATTTCGGGGAAAAAAACTCTCGCGATACATATCTTTTCCCAATATTTATTGGAAATGAGAGTTTGGAGGAGAGTGGAAAAAGAAAGATGAGTGTGAATATGAATTTATGGAGAATATACAGAGGAAGATAAGAGGAAATTAAAGTATACGATTAGTGTGTCTAAGAAGATATAGAAGTAAAGGTGGGTATATGTATAAGAAGATGAACAAGTTGGTGGGTTGGTCTAAAAGAAGTAAAACAAAATAAATAAAAGGAAGTGATTGATTGAGGCTCTAGTTTTCTGGCGAGAAACTTCAACTTCTTTTTAAACTTTCTTTTTCCTTCGTTTATTGAGGAGGGGTGGTTTTAGGTCATTTTTTGATCTAGAATCACACCCCTCTACATCATTTTCCCTTTTTCTTTCAATCTAAATAAGTGGTTTTCGCATCTATCAAGTTTTTCCTTTTGTGGTTTTTGTGTTTTCGTCGTCTAAGTGCGGTGTTGTGTTGTTCGTCGTCTTGTGCGGTGTTTGATTTCGCATCTTGTCGCGGTGTTTGTTCAGTTCCTATTGAACGATCTACATCAGTCAATTACAAATTCAACCAATGATTTGGCTGTCAACGTTGCAGATCCGGAAGCATGGGTATTTCGGTGACTTAAGTTTTATCATATTATTTGTAGGCATTTTGCCGTTGTATGCTATTAACTTGGATGTTGTGAGTTTGTTCGCAGATTCACCCTTTACGTTTTTTGCGATGTTTGTATCTGATGTATTCTATCGATTTGAATGAATAAATATCGTTTTGCTTTTATGAAAAAAAGAAAAAAAAGAAAAGAAAGGAAGTGATTGTAAAAAAAAACCAAGTTCGTGAAGCATTATAAATAAAATACAAACTTATTAAACATTTAATTTTGGTTTTTATAGTAAGAAAGAGGCGAACCCTACGATTTACCACTAAAATGAGGAAAAAGTTTTGTGTGGTTACAAGATTCAAACACAACATTTAAGCATAAACTCAAAAGTGAAAAGGTAAAAGAAAATAATTAAATAATGTATTTTTTACAATAATTAAATTCATTACCTATTTTTCAATTCTACCCCTGCCCAAAGGCAGCTCCACGCTTAAGAAGATAATAATTAACTTGTTTCAACTTAGGTTTACATTTAAGAATATATGGTATATGTATATATATACCTTAATTTCTTGATAAAATACATGCTTTTTTTTTTCTTGGTTTTTAGTCACTATGTATTTGGTAGTATATGAGAAGGTTTTCGATTGAGATGGTGATGTTAAGACTGAAAAGAAAAGGGGTGTTGGTGATTTTTAGATAGTTGGGTTGATCAAAGAGCCAATATATTTCTAAAACTTATACAAAAGATGACTACAAAAACAACAAATTATTCTTTGTGAGAAGCACTCATTGTTAGAAGAACAATCCTCGAAGGGAATTTATAGCGAAGAGTTTGTTGTTGAGATTCAAAGTCAGTACCAGAGTAGTGGTAAGTTTCGGCCATTATATAATGAGTAGTGATATATGTACAACCATTTGATACAATTTTGATGACAACTTTCATTTGCTCTTTTCTCATTGGTCCAAAACAATAGAGATAAAAAAAGGGAGAGAGAGAATAAGAATATAATGTGAGTATTGGAGAGAAAGTTATCAAAAAGTTGTAATAAAGTGGTTGTACAAATATCATTTCTCTTATATAAAGTAAACATTATTGAGAACAAATTGGTGCTGGTATGTACTTGGTGCAAAGATGAATTTAATTCCAAATTGACCCTTGTTCCAAACCTACAAATAATATGATAAAATCTAAGTCACTGAAATATTAATGTTTTTGGATCTGCAACGTTGACGCTCAAATTGTTGATTGAATTTGTAATTGACTGAAACTGATATTTCAATAAGAATCAAACGAACACCGCAACAAGACGGAGAAATTAAACATCACCGCACAAACGACAAACAAGACAACGTCGTACTCAGACGACGAAATCACATAAAACAAAAAATGAAAAACTTAATTTATGTGAAATCACTTATTTAAATTGAACGAAAAAGATAAAATATGCAGGGAGGTGATTTTAGGTCAAAATGATGACCTAAAATCACCCATTCTCAATGAGATAATGAGATGATACAAAGCATTACTCAAATTATACGATCAAATTGGAATTCGTTTTGTTTCTTGTTCTGTGCTAGATTAAAAGTTAATCCCAAATTTCTCATGCATACCTTTCCAAAGATTTTACTATTAGCTTTGGAATCCCACCTCCAAAGTAAGATCAAGAAGTTATTGTTTCTCATGCTCTCAACTAAGATCCATTTTTTTTATTTAAAAAATTGACCTATTTCGATTTTTTTTTTTTTGTGATTGTATTTGGTACAATAGCCAACATCATCAATTCCTAAAAAAAATAAAAAAATAGCTAACATCATCAATTGTTGTAGGTAAGAACAGGCATCATGAACCCCCCATAGTGTGATCTGCAAATCTTTTGGGATATGATTTTGATTCTTTTTCCTTCTTATGGAAAAACAAATATGTCCTTTTATTTTAGGTAGATATGGTTCAAGTTGGTTAAAAGGTATGATTTTTATTGGGTGAAAGGTAGGATAATAATTATTTGTTGCCTTAATGCTATCATTTATATTGTATTTCCGTTAATACCTATATAATTATTTTTAGAGAAATAATACATATATGATTTTGAATATATATTGAATTTGATATTGGGTATAACAAACTATATATATTTATAATTAATTTTCTCTCCATGCGTTGCACGGGTGTTAAATTTTTTTAGTGATTAGAATGTAACCAAATTAAAATTTCGTTGAATTAATTAGTGATTAGAATTTGAATTGTTGAATCAAAGATATATTTAACCTAAAATGTTTTAGCCCATATCTAGTATGACGTTAATTTCGTTGGAATCACACTGCGACGTTGTGATTTATCATGATAAAAAAAACATGGACAAAGAATCACACTATAGTCAAAAGTAATTTACGATTAATGGGTTTTTTTTATGCATGACAATGAATATATAATACATTACTCTTATTCGACAACCTCACTTCATCGATTATCTCATGCTCAAGTGGCAGAACCACTTGAGGACAGGGGTAGACCACGGCTACCCCATTAAAAATAAATTTCTTTTATCAATGATGATTACAATCGTAGATTGAAAACGACTAAAATAGCCTTCAGTTACTCTGAAAACTACAATACTACGCTCTCACTTTTCTTGAAACACAAACAATTCTCTTCACACTCATCTTCTTTCTCGTGAGTCACCACTCAACTATTTGCCATTCACTGCATGCACAAGGTCGATGCGGCTCAATATCGATTTGGCTTCTGTCTGTGACTCCATCACCGTATCTGTGAATTCGGTTAGTGTAATTTTTGTTTTTGGTTAGTTAGGGTTTTTTCGATTTGTGATTTGATGATTATCGATTTATCAATGGCCATCTATTTTAATATTCTTTGTTACTGAGAGTACCAGATGTTGTTTCACTCTTTCGTGATTATCACTGTTTGTGCTGGCTTTTGTTTGCTTGTTTTTTTTTAAAATATAACCTTATATACTTAATTTCAATCATGATATGGTTGCTCTTCTTTACTATTCTATTTCTGTTTGAATTACTTTTGTTCACTAGCTTAATAAAAACGTGAAAAATAGCAATAGTTTTGCTAGAACAATGTAAAGAGAACAAATAATATTTTTTCAAGGAAACAAATAATCTTAATATATTGTATGCAATATGATTTATATATTTTTGTTTATGTCGATTGCGGCCACGCCACAGTTTTTGGTCTGGATCCATCAGTGCTCAAACAAATTTACTAATTAATCATCCATAAGAACATGTGTTTTGCCACGCGGAAATTGATGTAAATGCATCAAATTGACAAAGGAAGTGATGGATATTTGGCAAGTGAACCAAATTCAATCGAAGTAATAAAAATTCGTTTCCACGAGGACTGTATTTAACTTCTACTTAGCAATTTCATTATTAAAAAGGATGTATAAAATTTATATTGATGCCCTAGGCAGTTGAGTTGTTTTGTAACATAAACTGATTAAAAGCAAATAAAGATTGGTTTTAGAAAAATGAGAGAAGTATGGTTAAGTCCTTCGAATCCTCCGAAGTTCTCCTATGGTAATTCGCACTCCCAGTTCAATCAATGATCATCTAATTCAACGACAGATTAACAAAGTAATTCTACCCAATCTCTTGGTCTAGAATTCTCCCCGCAAGTGGCAACCACTTAATCTCTTAAGTGAATTCGAAACTGTTGGAGGATTTAACAGAACGTTAATCCTTATGTCATAACCTAATAATGATCTATCTCTAGCTTGATTACTTAGGTTAAACTTATTACCTAGGTCAGAGTCAAAAGCCAGGGTTAGTGGTCATTCAATCTCTAAGATCAATTTGCATATTCATAAAGTTAGGGTTAGTAGT
>Ga0228710_1009333_pt1 | contig 13659 bp, 7 predicted proteins | sample MedpolnodulmetaG_FD_177995 | JGI IMG/M metagenome (GOLD analysis project Ga0228710, IMG submission 177995) | Root nodule microbial communities from Medicago polymorpha collected in Santa Monica, California, United States - pink nodules | ecosystem: Host-associated > Plants > Roots > Nodule...
AAATGTTTTTTTTTTTCTTTTTTTGTTTTTTTTTTTCTTTTTTTTTTTTTTTTTTTTTGCTATTTTGGCAATTTGTTCATATTTCATGTGTTTTACGATTGAGGATGATTGAAAAAGTTTATGTAACAATCGAAGAAAAAAGAAATTAAATTTGTTAATTGAAAAATTATATGTAATAGTTGAAAATAAAATGCTATTATAGGATTGTGAAAGATTGATTTTACATCAATTAGTTTTTCGAATAATGTTGTCATCTTTCTTACTATGTGCATCAAACGTATAATAGAATATTATGTGACTATCTTTTTCTATCCTTATTAAGTTCATTATTATATTATGTCTCTATCTTTTCTTGCGTATCGAATGGACTCTTATAAACTTAAATAAAACTCTTTGGTTAATTTTTTTTCTCCTGAATATTTTCCATATGTTATCGTCGTTAGCTATGATTTTATCTCCAACATCATCCGTGGTTAAATTGACCTCAATTATCTTGAGTAATATATAAAAGGTTAAGGATTTTCTCTCTTCGTACACTCAAGTATAAGATTCAACTTTAGAAAATATTGCCTCGCATCACTAAAAATGTTATTCTAATACTTATTGCAATTTTATGATCAAAGGATGTGTCCCTCCAAACGAATTCATTTAAATTACGAGTAATATTTGATGATTTTGATGGAGAATATATATTTGGAAAATCACCCATGAAGTTTACGGTGAGTTGCATGCGGATTCAACAAAACTTTCGAACACATAAGTTTACATTAGAAAATTGTTTTTCTCACATTCATATTTTCACAATGATACATGAAAATTCCCAAAAACTCTCAAGTGATAGTTAACTGTCGTTGGGCTAACCAGCATTAGTTAACTGCCGCTGGTGCTAGCGGTAGTTAACTGTCGTTGTTTTCGTAACATATTCAAGTTAGAACCCAGCTTTCAACCACTCTTTCATGTCTCTATCTCTCTAAAAATTTCAATTTTCACTCTCTCTCTTTCTAAAAAAAACTCTACCAAATCATCTAAAAAAATTTCCACTAAATTACAAGTAAGTTATCACTTATGCTATTGTCATAAATTTTCGTTAGTATATATGTTTATAATTTTAGTTGTAGTTTAATTTTTAAATTTTGAATTTTTTTTTTAATATAGTTATGTTGTAGATTTGAAATGCTATTAACAAATATTATGAATACTTGTTATAATGGAGTTATATTGCTTAAATTTATATTTTTTTCAAATTTTATAAATTTTTTAGGGCTTGATTTATTTTTTTTAATATAGTTATGCTGTAAATCTGAAATGTTATTAACAAATATTATGAATACTTGTTATAATGGAGTTATATTGCTTAAATTTATATTTTCTTCGAATTTTATAAATTTTGTTAGGATTTATGTAAAATTTTCACTACAAGTGTTTGATGAAAGGTTTGAACGAATTTTTCATTGATTATTTTTAATTTCTTATTGTGTAGATTTGAAACAATGGCCGGGTGGATCGATGTTCATGCACAATTCAACGGCGGAGAACCTCAGAGGTTGAAGGTTATGTGCCTCGGTGTAACGTTAAAAGGTCTCAAGGATGAACTGAATGAATTCAACCAAGGGGTCAACCCCGGAGACACAAGGAGGGTGGAATACGTTCGGTATAAACGTCCAACGCTCGAAGAGGGGAGATGATCATTCAGTTAGATGAAATTAACGAACGACGAAAACGTGACGAGCATGTTTTGGGAGCACAACATGTTCTAGTGGATCGATATGCGGGTAACGTTGTTGAGATCAATTGAAGATATTATCAACATTCTGAATCCGCCAGAAGATCGTGATTAGATGGGATCGTGATTAGGTAGGGAATGCACCTTCCAACTACAACAATTGTCTTCCTTTGAATGGGGTAATTCAAACTTGTTAAACGGCAGGACTCAAGCATTCGCCCGACATTTCTATTGTTCCTTTCAAAAGATTAAATTCTTGTTGTTAGGTCGGTTTAAATGAAGGTATTGAAGTGTCAAGGAATGCACCTCATTCTTTTGACACTTGAATATCATTATTTAAACCAAGTCTAACAAGAATTTAATCTTTTGAATGGAACAATAGAAATGTCGGATGGATGCTTGAGTCTTGCTGTTTAGCAAGTTTGAATTTACCCCATTTAAAGGTAAGACAATTGTTGTAGTTGGAAGGTACATTCTTGAATGTAATGTAATGACTCGTCTATATAAGTTATGATATTGAATTCCTTCGTATAAGATGAGTGTCATGGAATGGACCTCATTCTTTATGTGATGACCCGTATTATACGAGGGAATTTGATGTGATAACATATATAGTTGATTATGCATAATACATGTTGTTTTGAATGGAACAATAATTTATTTATTCACTTTTCGAATTTATTTATTCATTACGCAATTTTTATTCGAATTCACGTTAGATTTAATCAGTCTTTATTAGAATACGCAATTTTTATTCAAATTCACGTTAGATTTAATCAGTCTTTATTCAAATACGCAATTTTTAATCGAAATTATTCAAAACGCGGTTTTTATTCAAAATACCATAATGTCAAGCAAAATGTAGCAAAATATAAAAAAAACACAAAAAAAAGATCCAAACACAATTAGGCATTAGAAGCCATTACATTCATTCATCTTCCTCGTCAAACAAGTCAATCGGGTTGCCCGCTACAGTCCCTGGGGCACCTACTTTTGGTTGAGGACCAAAATAGCATGTCCTCCCGCTCCTTCTCAACCTCGACTGATTGTACACCAGCACCTTCGAATCCTTCTTTTTTACGGAACCATCACATGTGATTCCGTGCCGAGTCATAGGTGATTTTTCTTTCTACTTGTCATCACCCTCCTTTTTGTTCAACTCAATGTTTCCCTGATTCTGAGACATATCTACATAAACAAATTGGCGATCAAAACCTAAACTAATTGTAACGATTCTACAATAATTCATCAATAATTAAATTAATCCTAAAAATTATACCATGACTAATCGTAACAATTCTATCACAAATTCATAACAACGAAAATTCATAACAAACCTAAACTAATCGTAACGATTATACAACAATTCATCATAACCTAAACTAATCCTAAAAATTCTACCATAATTTCCTAACAATTCTACAACAATATGCCAATCTTATTTGAAATATCCACTAAACCTAAACAATTCTAACCTAAACCTAAATTATCATAAAATCAAAACATAAACCTATCAATTATAACAACCTAAACTATCATAACATCATAAAATCAATAAAACCTCTATAATCACAATTTAACCCAAAAAAAACTAACAAATCAATCACAAAATAGCAATGCAATAGGATTCAAAAAACTTAATTATCTTATATGCATGGTTGAATTTACACAAAACACCAACAACTGCAGAAATTTATTGTGGCATTTAGAACCTTGATGAGGAACCGGGTCCCTTTTTGAATCAAGAGCATGGTCCTGGTATGAAATCTTCATTGTGATCAGTTTTGAAGGACGTTTGCACACATTGAAGTGCCGGATGATGGAACTCGATGTCCTTTGGGGAGGACATGGAACACTTTGTTGCTGTGGATATTATATCCTCTAGCAATTGAAGCTCTAAGTTTGGGTTCTTCATCATAGTTGTTGATATGAGACCCTTTAGGCTAAGGATTGTGAAAAGTGAAGCATTTGCTAAGAATATGATAGAGAGAAGAAAAAATACCAGAAGGGATATCTTAGGATTTTAGGAGCCATGATGAAGTAAACAAATGCTTATTTTTGTGCTGATTTTTGCATTGTGGACTGTGGTGTGTGTAATGAAGTCATTAGAGAATGAGAGACATTGGTTTCAGTTTATATTAATAGACCAATTGAGAGGGAAATATGCCAAGCTATGCAAAGAAATTAATGTAAAGGATAACTTAATTAAATTTGATCTTAGAGAAAGATCGAAAAAGCATTTATCACTATTATTTTCCATTGGTTCTCCACATGATATAATCATATTCAAAGCATATCCAACATTATTAAATTGGAATTCGAACTTAGGTTCACCATGTTGTGGTAGTGTAGCAATTTCCTCTAGAAACAGATTATTCACTTTTAAAGCATTATTCACACACAACAATGGATATATAAAAGAGAAATAATACTCCATTATCACTATCATAAATGAGAACGGTGAAATATATTAAATTGGAAGTGTTGCATTTAGTATCAATTTTATAGCATTAATTCGTGAGGAACAAAATTTCACTTGAATGTTATTATTTCTCTGACATTGGTCATGCTAGAAAGCATCCAGCTATGAAAGAATTTTATTGGCAAGCTCCTCCCTCCAACTGGTTGAAATGCAACATAAACGGTGCTGCCCTAGCCTCCCGTGACGGTAGCTCGAGTTTTGTTGCAGCTTTAGCTGTTATTAATTTAGGATACTCATCAAATTTTGTGGGCTAATTGGAGGTTATTGTGATGGCTATTGAGCACACTCATTCTAAAGGATGATCTGAACATTGTAGCCTAATTTGTCTTTTCTCATCACATAAGGAGTAGCCATGTAGTTTAAAGGTCGATGCACTCTCACTCCCATGGGGGCTCCAATGGAGACAGTTTTGACAGCAAATTGAGGGCAAATAAAATGAGTTCCACAGCAAATTGAGGCCAAATTCATTTCAGTTTTGTCAGTTTTACTATTTAAACAGATAGTTAGGGGCTCCCACCCGATAATCAAATGTAAAAATGTGTATTTCATTAAATTAATTAAAATGGTTTAAACATGTTTTGATTATAAACACATAATTAATCCATTATGAAATAAAAACTACAAAATGCTTCTACTTGTATGTTCTAAAAATTAGTCTATGAAGTGTCAATACAGTGAAAGGAGTTGTAACCACAACTCAACAGACAGATTTCAAATCTCCCCGAAACAATTGAAAAATGCCTATTAGTACTACTTTAATTTCTGACACAAAACATACACTTGTCGTAAAACGTTTCTACATATCATACCTAAGCATTTGAGAAATATATAGACGCATAATACAAGAGAAAGAAAGAACAGGGATCAACAAAGTTGAGATAACCCTGTTTGAGAATCTTCTATTGAGATTTCATTCTTTCTGACAATTAGAGACAATTTGCATAGATCAATAGAGATAGATTCATGTTAATTCATTTGCACATTGAACATAAGGAGGATGGTCCTGCTTTCACATTCAAAACATTGATTTATAACTGATATGCAGTTATATAAGATGAAGAAAAAACCTTGATTTCAATGAAGTCAGTTTCCTTGGATGCAAGAGATTACAGGTTTGATTCTTGTTGGCATTATATAAGCACGGATGAATCTAGCAGCTTCGATATTTTGTTTCTTCATGATAAGTTTCTGGACAAAATCTGCAAGGTATACTAAAATTTCAATTCAACAAAACTAACTACTTAGGCCATTAAGTCAGTTCTAATTAACCAAAACTAAGCAGATTAGGCTGAATACAAATATCTTAAAATTTACAAGCAAAGAGAACAACCACAAACCATTTAAAAAATAGAACAGATACATATAAAGACTAAAAAGTTATGAAGCCAAGACTCTGCAGTCTGCATGGATATCAGATTCAGATCACGTCGACACAGCTGATATTTGAAAACATAAGATACTGACATCAATACATATTACAGATACATTAATTTATTAAAATTATGTAAAATATCAATATCATTTATAAAACATCTAATTAAGAAGGAAAGTTTAAATACGCATATAAAAATATACAAGATATGCTAGTATTTTACCTTCATTCGTCCATCTCATACCAAAAAACTAAATATTGTAATCAAATTTTACATTTTTTAACCCCGTCATCAATTATCATCCTTGAATTGTAGAATGTTTGTATATGAAAAGACATGCATATGCAAGAATTTTTCAAATACTTAATTGATATACTATCACATTACTTTTAAAAGCTTCTTTTGTTCTAATTGTTTTGGAAGAAAAAAAACGGGGTACTTGTGTGAGTTGGCCAACACGGAGGCGTGTCCGACAAGGGGACGCGCCTAATCCAAGAGTGTCGGTGCTTCATAATATATTAACTTGAAGTCTATTTCATTTTCCAAGAACTAGTCAAGATACCAATTTTCTCTTAAAGAATGAGACAGAACTGTCGAAAGAAACAAAACGAAACCTTAGCATCAAGTGTATGAAGCCAATTACATATCAGTTCAAATTTTTACAAACAGCTAATATCTTAGTGTTAGTATATATGTATAATATATCATGCAGAGACCCTAGGATATTAACATATTTGATGAACACATGATGTAACCTGCACTTGAAATTTAAAGTGAGAAGAAAGTAAGTATGATAGCTGGTGTCTAAAACAAAACATTTCTAAACTAACATACCAGAAGCTTTATCGGCAAAACCCAGAATTCCAAACAGCTTTACAGCTATCTTGTGCTGAGCAGCAAACCCAAAAAGCTTTAAAACTTCATCTTCATCAAAAGAAGGAGCCAATTTATAAATTGACAGAAGGAGTAGAAAACCAAGAACCGCCACCGAATTTTCAGTAGTTTCACTTATGTAAGATTTCAAATTAAGTGCTAGCTTCATCGCTTCTTCTCTTACACAAGGTTTGATATGTGGTGAGATTCTCATCAGTTGTTCGAGCAGAAGAATGTCTCTTTCATCAATAATTACAGCATTGTCTCCCATTTTATACTTTTGAATAATGGGATTCTGTATTATATCCAAAACAACTTTCGATGGATCTGATAATCCTTGCAGATTATCTAGAATTTCAGTTTCGTCACTTGGGAGCAACTGCAAACTTCTTCCATCAATGCTAGGAGTTGATCGATCATCTGTGTAACATGTAACTGCATATTTAGCTAACATATATTTACGCTCCAATTTTTATAGAAACATCGGTAAATCAAGGTGACTATATATATGGAAGAATGTAAATTCTCTCCTAGATTGAAATGCTTGGGTGACAGAAATCATTTGATACTAACAGTAACAGTCAATATGACCATATCATATCATATCATATGCTTATTAACAGTATTTAAAAGTATAATTGAAACTTTAAACTACATTAATCTACTCATCAATCTTTTATTGTAGAATAATATTGTTAACAAACTAATTCAACAAGAATAAAACGCAAGCGATTTTGCATTTAATAGCTTCCTAAACTGCTAAGGGAGTAAAATGTACAATCAAATGAAATTATATCAATAAACTAGGTGATGAAGATCATTTACCTGAATTAATTTCCTCTTCAAATGATTTTAGTAATGTTTCATATTGATTCTCTCTTCAAAGTTACTGCTACATTTTCTCAGCACATTCAACTTCGAGGATGATAACCTTGCAGAAAAAGGGACATTAACGTCCGATTTGGAGTCTTGACGAGAAAACCCTAACTTGTTATGAGAAGGCTCATCAACACCCATTATTGAACTACATACATAAAGCAATGAAACAGAAAAATTAGCACATGATCAATTCAAACAAGAAATTTGTAGAATATTCTAGATCAATCATCATCAAGTAGTAGGGATAATATAATAAACTTCAACACCAAGAAAACAAGGAAAGGTGAAAATCTAGGTAGCATCATGAGAATGTTTTGTTAGATTTGTAAGGGAATGGAAGGAAAGAGAGAGTTACCTGTAGAATCAAGCAGCGATTGAAGATGAATGTGACGAAGGTGAAACGGAACTCTTCTTATTATTCTTGAAATTTTAATGGAACTTAAAACAATAAAGAGGAACAGAAGAGACTTCTTGTCTTGTCTTTTTGGTGGGATTTGGGAATGGGTTCCACTAAAAGATTTTTTTTAGAATAAAAAAACAATATTTATTCATTTAAATTGACATAGTACCTTAGATACAATGACATGTTCAACTTAAAAATGTAAAGCCTAAATCTACGAACAAACTCACAACATCTAAGTTAATAGCATACAACGAAAAACTGCACAAATAATATGATAAAATTTAAGTCACTAAAATACTCATTCTTCTGGATATGCAACAATTGATGCCCAAATAATTTATTGATTATGTAATCGACTGAAACAACGCTACAACAAGACGTGAAATCAAACAACATCGCAACACGACTTCACACTAAGACGACGAAATCACAAAAAAACGTAAAAAGAAAAGGTAAAAAAAAGATCTAACATCATTGTTAACATTAACACTTTTCCCATGGTGGTCGAATGATAATAAGTATTTATAAGGACCAATGTGACAATAAGGAAATATATTGAGGCATTTGTATGGTACGACAATATTAACATAGCATCTTAACATAAATTCTTATTAACATAGTGCACAACCAAATACTTTTTTAAAATTTTGATATACTGAGGTATTATTAAAGGTATCATATGGTTTTAAAATTATCGTTTTAAAAAGAGTTAATATATGTTTACCCCCTATTATATTAGGTGTTTCTGGTTTTACACCCCTATAAAAAAAAATAGATTCCAATATTGTAATTTGAAAATTATTTGATTTTCAACCTTCAAGAATTTTGAAGGTACAAAATTGAGTAAGGGATAAACCAAAATTTTCTTAAATTACACATAACAAAACTACCTTAAATTTTAAAATTTGATACCACAAAGGTCCAAAACCATATCCAAATGTGAGGCACCATGATCCTAGGCAAGGGAGATCCATGCAGTATCACAAAATTAGTCGAGCAAAGGCCCATATAGGCCACATTATTTGACTAATAGACATAGTTTTTGCTATAAATTCATAATTCATGCATTGTAATAAAGAATCCAATCAATCAAATTTTTTGAAGTGTTTATTAAGAAAATAACAATAGTTATAAAAAAAACTCACACATAAGTGGCCGAACCAGAATTTAAAACTAGATCACGACGTTCGACCTAATAATTCTGACATATTTTTGCAAATTGAATTAGGTTTTGTAGACAAATGATTTATTGAAACCTTAAAATTAATTTATTAACTTTTTTCATTTACTCCTTTTTTTTCGCCAAAAATATAGAACTTTTTTAATTTTAAAAATCAGTAAAATTGTGTTTTTGAAATCTTTAAAAAATTGTGTTTTGAATCCATTTAAATTCAAACTGAAAAATTATGATTATAAATAGTCTTAAAAGTCAAGACAATCAACAAAGTCTTGAAAAATCTTCAAGAATTTTTTTAGCTAAAATAGTTTTTTAAATTCTCATTCCAATATACCCCTTAGTTTGAGAGGAAGTGTTAAAATCAATTAGATGCATTAATTGTAATTTGCAACAGAAAGTACTTAACAAAATAAACAGAGAGGCACGCAATCGAGGTTCAAGATTCAAAAGAGCACCATCATTTTCTAAAATAAAAAAGGTGTAACAGAAGAATATAACAAAGCTAAAATGAATCCTATCTACCAAACTATCTGAATCCAATCCTCAATGTCCTCCGAAAATTTAAACGGAGATGAACGGACGCAGAAGGAAGAACATTTTGTTCTCGGGTCATTGTTAATGCGGAAGAGTTCTCGAACAGATTGGTGATATCAGCAAGAGGGATCCTCTTCATCTTTCTTTTAGTACTCTTCTTCTTGAAAGATGAGGCCATGGCAGAAACTGGAGGAATGTTTTCTTTGTTGTTTCCAATGGACATTGTTGAAGAAGATGATAAGAGTCTCAGCACCACGATAAAGATGAAATGGGTTATTTAAACATCATTGATGTGAAAATGTGTTTACTTTTTGAGAGGGAAGAATGAAAATGTAGGAGGGAGTGATTTTATTTTATTGAAAATTTTCAACAAAAATGGGACAAAGAGGGAAACATTGAAATTTTTGGTAATATTAAGGTAGGAAAACGAGTGAAACTGAAATGTTGGCGGGTAATGGAAGGAGCCAAAAGTATTTGGCCAAAACATGGTGCATTTTTTCATTATTATATTCAATGCTTGCATTAACATATGGAATATACTTTTTATAGTACAATTTTCTTTTTTTTTAATGTTTCAAAAATCACTTACAGGAATGTCATAAATGAATTAATTGACTAAGTTTTTATTTTAAAAATTAAATTGACCAATTGTGTGCACACTACATAGATGTATGGTATGTTATTAAATTTCTGGATTTTCTTTTAATTCAGAGTATTATATTTAATTTTTTAGAAATTGTTTTAAAAGAAATCCGAAATATTAAAATTAATAATTTTTGGAGTTTTTAAGTTGAAATATTAATTTAAACAAAGTGGGATGATTTCCAGATTTTTCTAAAATACAGAATTAATAAAACCTGGCAAATTATGTATTTTTGTACTTTAAATATAATTTGGTGGTGCGGAATTTGGTGGTGCGGGTGGGGAGATATAGGTGTATGGGTAGAAGCATAAAGTGTATGAGGGTGGGACTTTGGGCTTATTAGGTTCCCTCCAATGGGCCATCAGACTAGCATATCATCACATTATTTTTGGAAAATTGTTCATCTCACATGTGATTTTGCTCATTAACACCCAGAAATTATAATTTCAGTTGGTAGGGTAGTAGGATGAAGTTCCAAATTGTTCCACAGATGGTAATTTATAATTTTATGGAAACACAATTAAAGGAAAGGGTTTGTTTTTTAGTTTTGGAGTATTGTGAGAGGTATTGTTGCAATTCTGGTGCAAACCATAACGCAACGGTTGTTAACTATCGTGGACAGAGCGGCAGTTAAGTGTCGTTGGAGGCGAGTGGTAGTTAACTGCCGCTGATGGTGTTGTGGTAATTTTGGTATGTTAAAGAGGATTTTTTTTTTTTTTTTAATGGCATTAAAGAGGAAAAATTGAAATTAGAAAAGCGATTATTTTTGAAATTAATGGTTGCTCTTTTGACATTTTTATTTGCTAAAAAAACTATAAAACAATGTTTGGTTAATCTATTTTCTAATTATGAAACTTAATGTCTACCAAAAATACAATGTTACCCCTTCTTAATTTTTTGACACGTCATCAAAAATATATCTTTTTGTGTCTTTTGCTTCAACCTCCCCCTATTTTTTCTTTCTTAAAAATAAATTAAAACAAACTCACTCGATAAAACACACTGACTTAATTTTTTTTTAAAAGAACAAACAAACTTAATCTTAATATCAATCAAAATAAATTTTTCTATAACTCAACTTCTAAATATCTAAAAAGTTAAAAACAATTTATAATCTATCATCTTTTCCTCTAATTATGAAAGTTAATGACCTATAAAAACACAATTTTGCCCCATCTTAATATTTTGACACCTCAATATATATTTATCTTTTTGTGTTTTTTGTAACAAAAGATCATATTTAGTTGAGAGAGAAAATGGCTTTCAGAAGATTGATCGACCCTAATCTATCCTAAAAACAATTCACTAATCACAAGCGCAACCCAGCGAACTCGTATATAAAGAATAATTAATATGAAAAGTGAACATTTTCGAAGATTAATTAATGAATCGACCGTCAACATGATATCAAAATTCAAGTATCAACAACTTTCTAAATAAATCAGCAAACATAAAAGTTCTTTCGAGCTTGAAGAATCAAAGTGTAGGTAAACAAAAGACCTTGAAACATGCAGATCTCAACATATTTGAAAACAACAGAGAATCAAAGAAGTCAACCCACCATGTCATATTATAAAATAATATTTTTTATTATTAATGATTATTAATTATTATATCTTCTAGAAATATGACTATAATTGTACCCAAAAAAAATGACTTTAAAAAACACTGAAAAGGTGATAAATGAGTCACTAAATAATATAGTGATTCAATTCATACACGAGATTCATAACGACATCTTTATCAATAATAAAATTTTTATTATTTTTAATATTATTATATATTTTTAGTTTACCACTTCATAATATTTAATAACAACTATTTCAATGATTTTATCATGGGCAAATTACACTAACCTCTATAAGGTCTTCTTAAATAACACAAACACCCGCTCTATTTTTTAACTAAACACTAATCTCCATTTTTTACTTTATCAAATTGACAAGCACTTCCCTTATATTATAAAACGGTTTAAACTTTGTTAATTTCATTTTTTTTAGCAATTAACTTCTTCTTACGAGTGTGAACTCACTTAATTTTCGACCATTTTTTCTTTCCATTTTTTACTTAGGTGATTTTCCTAACTTATTGTTCCTCAGTCAAGGTGATATAATTTTTAAGAGAAATGCAAGGAAACACCTTCTAACACACATTTTTCAACACACTCTCTTTGATTGATTAATATTCATATGGGACCCATCAAATTTATATGGGACCCACATGATTTGGTGGAACCCATATGAATTTTAACCAATCAAAGAGAGTGTGTTGAAAAGTGTGTGTTAGAAGGTGTGTTGCTATCATTCATCAATTTTTAAACTCTAATGTAATAAAACACATATATCAAAGATTATTTCATTTTCATTGATCAACCACAATGTCCATCCACCAATATTCTTCTCATTTCTATATTCTTTTTTGATCTCTTATGCAATTGCCAATTTTTGATTCTATTTGGTGGTAAAAACAAATGTCGTTATTATTTCTCCATTGCGAGAAAAAAAATCTCATTTAACTTAATTATGAAAATAGAAAACTGATACAAACTAACCAAAATGATTGAAATTAAATTATATATTTACAAAGTTATTGAAATGAATAAAATGAGGGGCGATTGATGTATTTGAAAAATTAAAAGTGGTGCTTGTGCTATTTAAAAAAATCTTAAGGGAAGTCAATATAATTTACCCTTTTATCATTACGTCGGCTTTATTCATTAAACTTTTTCTTATTTTCTCAATTCATATAGCATTGCCACTGTGAAGCCCCGATACTTCAAAATGGATGACATATCGTATTCCCTGCGTATCCTGTACCGGTACATGCCCGATACTTCCCGATACGTATCAGAAGAGTATCCGAAGATTAAATTTTATTTTAAAAAAATAACAATGATCTGATACTTCCCGATTCGTATCATGAGAGTATCCAATAATTATCCTGCACCGATACCTACCCAGATACTTCCCAATTAATGTTAACTAAAATAACTTCACTCTTGAGTGTTGATGTGTTCTTTTTTGGATATAGTGCTTCTTTTTTGGATCGATATAGTATAGCACTAACATTGTTCTTATTGGATATAGTATAGCACTGATGGTGCTCTTTTTGTGATATATTGTGTATGTAATTGACTAATTATCACTCCCTTAATCGTCAATATTATTTATATTTATGTGTATGTGCTACGAGTCTTTGACTGGTTTCTTTTGTTTGTTAATATATTTGCATATTAAAAAAAATGGTTATAATTATATTGTAAATTTAATTATATAATTTTTTTTATTAACGTATCACAGCCATCACTAGTGCAAATCAGGGATACAAAATCTGTTTTTTTGAGATTTAAGACCTGTTTTTTGCCGGGGTTATATCATCGGGTGCTGTAAGTTTGAGATACGACACCTGTTTTTTATTGGGTATAAAAACAACATATTGTACCTGTTTTTTTCTAATAAACTGGTGTGATATATGTATTTGTAACCCCACTTTTACACTAAAATAGGTGTAAAACCGCACATATAACACCTGTTTGAATACAAAATCAGGTGTGATAACAAACATATAACACC
>Ga0228710_1009334_pt1 | contig 13659 bp, 13 predicted proteins | sample MedpolnodulmetaG_FD_177995 | JGI IMG/M metagenome (GOLD analysis project Ga0228710, IMG submission 177995) | Root nodule microbial communities from Medicago polymorpha collected in Santa Monica, California, United States - pink nodules | ecosystem: Host-associated > Plants > Roots > Nodule...
GGTTGTCGCTTTATGAGTTTGGTATTTGTTAATTCATTATAAAAACGGTGAATTAGATTAGAAAGTAGATTTATATAAAATTAGGGTTTATGGCTTGGTTTGATTACGATTATGTCATTAGACTTATCCAACAATCCCAAGACAAGAAGAGTCTACTCACTAACGTTCCTTGTAGACATAGAAGAGAAGAAGAAGAACATAAAACAAAGGTGAACTTTTATTCAAGGAAACAATTGTCAGTTACTATTTACTAAAACGGGTATAGCATCACCATTTATTACTGAAACAACTACTCCTTTTGACGCCCACATTACATCACGTTCATCTGACCGATACTTGCAAACAAAAATTTGTTTAGAATGCCCTTCAAGTTGTTTCTGTAAAGCAACATCCTTCCCTTCCTCCCACAACAACTTCCCACCCCCGACATCTCCCTCCTTTCCTAAAACACCCTTCACGCCATCCTTCGACACCCTCACCACACCTTTCATGCCCCTAACCCACTTTTGTCTCCCTCAACAATTTTTCCCCCCTCACACTTACGATGTCCACCAACAATGTTTTTTACTCCTTCCACCCTATTTCCACCAGTACTACGTTTGTTACTAAACCTATCGAAACTAGAAACCTTCGCCACCACTTTCCAATCATCAAAACAAAAATTATTCAAAGATGTCATACCCCAAATTTTGACCATTTTTAAAACTTTTTAATCATTTTATAAAAGCTGAGAAGTTGTCGTCTCAGACGAAATTTCGGCAAAGAGGTATTTTAAAATACCTCATTTGGTTACCGAAAGGGACAGTTTTAATTACTTTTTAGTTTATTATCTTCCCCTTTTATTTCTTTCCTTTTATGTATTTATCTCATTTTTATTTATTTCATTTTTAATTTTCGTTTTTATTTATTTTTATTATTAAATAATATTTTGTTTTTTTAGAGTGTTATCTTTTAAAGTCATGTACACATGTCAGTTGTCTATGGGTCATTAGGTTTCCTCTTGCACAAGTTTCTACAGGGGCATTTTGGTCATTGTCCTGTATCAGAGAAACCCTAGAAAAGGACAGTCAATAAATAGATTGTCATTTATTGCACTGTTCACGCGTGTCAGAGGTGAGAAAGCTGCCAATCAAATCACACAAACACTTTTTTCCATTCTCTCTCCAATTCATCAGATCAAAACACCAAAAAAATTGAAAAAAACTCAAGAACATACTACAAAGTTTTCCAGCAAACATAATCTACATAAACCTCAATTAAATTTCCAAATTCGAAGTCCACTCTCATATTATCACCAAAACATTACAACATCAAACTGATCTCGCCTCTTTCATGAAGAATCCGAACTGATTTCAACAAGAATAGAAGCAACAGATTCGAACTAATTAGAACCAAGGAAGAAGAAAGAAGGTACGAGTCGAACGGAAACAAGAGAAGAAGAAAGAAACCGAATCCGATTTCACAAGAGGTAAAGAGAGAAGTGCCTTTTTCCGTTTCTTGTTTTGTAGATATAGACTATTTGGTTGTTGTTCTTTGAAAACTAGTACCGGATCCGAGTAGAGGAGAAGAAGAGGAGCGTTTTGATGTAAAAATTTTGAAAAAAAATTAAAAAAAAAGCTACGACGCGGCGACGCTACGGCTGACTGCCGTCTCCTCCTTCTTCTCCGATCAGATTTTCTAGAGAGAAGGGAGAGCTTCTCTCTCCAAGAGAGAGAAGTTTGTGTGTTTATGCGTTTTTTTTTTGTGAGATTGCTTTTATACTATTATTTGTTTGGTCTGATTAAGTGTGTGCATAACCATTTGTTAGCCATGTGACCTCAAGACTAGACCGTTGAATTTCAAATCTGACCGTCCAGGATGCTCTTTGGAAGATTCACATAGGCCTTTGTCATTTACTCGTCACTGTGTGTCTTTTGTTTAAACCGTCAGATCTCAGATCTGACGGCTGCTGTGTGCCTGACTTTAAATCCTATGAGTGTTGTCTATTTTCACTATTGTGTTTCTGATTTTTAAACCCTTGGATCATTTGATCTAGTGGTTGTGATGAATTGATACAGTGATTGAATCTGGACCTCCTGATTCATCAAGTGGTCCAAATTTATCCAACTTGAGCCTTTGTTTTATTTATTTTTCTTCACTATTTTTCAATATATTTTACACCATTTTTTATTTTTATTTTAATGTCTCTTTTTATTCTAAAAAATGTATTCTCTCTTTTAAAACTTTCTATCTTTTAATATTTGTTTTATTTGTTTATTTCCACTTTTTTTTTTATTTTGCTTGATTGTTTTTAAATTGCGATTTATTTTATGCTCATTTTATTGTCATTTATTTCTAATTTAATTTGTGCTTAGAATTTTTTGCATGCATATTTAATTCTTGTCATTTATTTTATTGTCATCATTTCATTAGTGTGTATTTAGGAAATTATGTAATTTAATTCATGCACTTTATTATTCTTGTTAGTTATCTTTCTCTTGAGACCATAGAATATATCTAGGCATGATGTAATACTCATATAGTAAAAATGCACCGACACTACAAATTTATTTACCGCTTTATGCTTGGATGGTGTGTGAGGACCAAAATGGATTAGGGACCAATTAGGATTAAAAACTTGACTAATTTGAGTGCCTTAAAAGTAAACAACTAGTAATTTAGGTTGGAATTTTACTTGGGATCCAACATCCTCGGTAATTCCTTTCACATTTTATTTTTCCCTTTACGTCGTTATGTTTAGTTTTTTACCGTTAGCTTAGAAAAATCTTTTTTTACCAAAAAAATAAAATATGTCTAACTTCAAAAATATTTTCTTAAGAAACCTTGGAATTTAACCCAAGAGTTTATTTTTCTTTTATTTTTTTAATCAAATTCTTAAGCAATTTTAATATCCATATTAGACTTGGATTTCTTTTAATTAAAAGCAAACAACTTCACTTCTTTCATTACTCTATGCCTTGAGGCCTCTTTCCCCTTCTTAAAACCATTTTCAAAAAACTCTAAAAAATAACCCAACCCACAAAAACAATTTTTGAGAGTGAACTACTTAATTTTGATCCCATTCTTTTGGGTAAGTAGGCAAAGGATTCATCCTTCCAAATCAAATAAAAATAACCAAAAACATATTTTTCTCCCCCCCATTCTTTCACTTAGACATTTAGGCAAGTATTTTCAAGATAAGTAAAATGAATTAGCACAAGATAAATTAGGCAAAAGGTTCCTACGGAGTACCGTAGTCGTGTAGGGTGCTTAACACCTTCCCTTCGCGAAATCAACCCCCGAATCCATAATCTCATAAGGGTTTTTACTTACTTTTTCCATTCCCACAAATAAAAGTTAAGAGTTCAAAGATTGACGAATCAAATCAATTAATGGTTTGATATCCGAAAATCAAGAGCACAAAAGATTTCAAAAGTTTGTCGACATCTTTAACCTTACCATAACGCACAAACCCGAAAACCCCACCATTGACATTTCGCTTTCTTGCCAAATAAACATCTTCCATTATCCCACAAACCTCAAACCCTTGCCTCAATTCATTATAAGTAATATTGCCCGGTATATTAGTAAAATAAAAGGAGACAAAGTCCTGAGGCACATTACCATGAATACCACGTTGATCAAGCTGCTGAGAGTGGAATTTTGATGGAAGCTGACCACTGCAATCGGACACATGAACCTGACCTCCCGTCTCCTTTCCTGTATTCCGTGACTGCACTGCACCCCCACCATGCGTACCAGGTTTCACGCGAAGCTCCTTCCCATGCTAACGTGAAACAGAACGCGTCCTCTTCTCAGACAAAGTCAGGCTCACATGCCTCTCCACCAAATCTCTATGAGGTCCATTGTTTGAGTACTGAAGAATAATTCTGCCATCATGTGCTAATTGTTGGTCACAATAGTCGAACCGTTCCGGTGATTCCCTGTACCTATGTGTTGAACCGTTGCTAACCCGAACCCTAGATTGTCCTTGCCGAAAACCCCTTGATCGATCGCGCCTCTGATCCTGAAGAAACCTGTCCCGCAAATCATCTGCCTGTTCCGACGCTATCCCTCTTCGCGGTCTCGCATAAGTCCACTCACCCCTATCCCCCCCATACGGTGACACCCTGTTTGGAACCCGACCCCGCCCATGGTACCTCTCCTCCGGCGAATGATACCGGTGCGGTTGCCCTCGGTAGAACCTCGGATAACCGCTCTCTCGCTCTCTCTCTATGCACCAGTCTCTCGCGCTTATGTTCTTTTTCGTTGAACATTAACTAGAGAATTTATAATTATAATTAGAGAACTTATAAAAAATAATAATTATAATTAGAGAAAGATTAACAATTGTAAAGAATAATATAAAGCCTTTGAAATAACCTTTCCTGGTACTATTAGAAACAATCCCCAAAGCACCCTTTTCTAACTATAATTTCAACTCATATTGTCTTTCTTTAAAAACAATATTCAAAGATTAGTGGGTCACAATCACCAAAAATCACAGCCATCAATTTATTATCATACATATCCAATAGTTGATATTTATTTTGCAAAAAAAATAAAAAAAGTTCAACTCACCTAAAGAGGTCTCTCACCATAGGCCGTAGCCTTTGCCTATATGTCCTTGGACCAAAAATTTAATCTTTGCAATTTCTTGTACTTCATGATGCTGCTATCCTTTTGAAACAATTATTTTAAAATAAATTGATTATTTGAATCAACTGCTGCACGTGAGTGTAGGCTTTAAAAATCTAATTTTGATTTAGAATATACTTGATTCATTATATGTTGGCCTATTTTAGTTTTTGTCTCGTGTGATATTTTAAATAAATATCATTGATTTATTTTATTTGATTTATTTAGATTATTGTAAATAATTCATGTGCGAAATAATATGTTTTAAATGATGAATTGAATTGATTAAATATTTAAATATGTGTTATATAAAGATGTGATGTTTGAAGATATGTTATATAAAGGTGTGATATTTGACCATGAGGCTATTTAAGGATGTGTATTTTGGGAGTCTTTATCTAGTCGAAACTCTGATCAATAACACTAGGGATTGAGAATTCTTTTTATTTCAGATTTTGTTTTCACAATTCTTCTTTGAAATTAGTTTTGATGTCGATACAATGATGTGACAATTACTTTGATCTTTTGAAAATTATTCTGTTGCGACAGTTTTTATTTAAATGAAGTATTTTTTTAATTGAAGACGTGACACCCTTTCATGTGTAATTAATTATTGTATTTTTATTAGAAGATAATGAGTGGGTTTAGGGTGTTACAATTTCTAAAAGGGGTTATGATCTTAAAAATACTTTTTATTTCGAATGGACATATATTATTGAAGGGACTTTTCTCTTGAGACTATTAATTCCGAATGTACATTATACCTTAAAAAGGATCATGGTCTTAAGAACACTCTTAATTCTAAAGGGACATAAAAGAAACGGGAGAAGCGTCTCAAAAATGTATCGAGCAGAAGGAGGAAGAAGAGAAAGAGTTATTGGCAATTCAATAGAACTCTTTGATGTGTTTTATGAACCGAGTAAAATCCTCTATTTATTTAGAGACTTTGTAACTGTATTTAGTTAAAATTGCGGCAACAGATAATCTATTAGATAAGTTCAAAAGAAAACTTAATCACTAATCATTTTAACAAATTTTGTGGATAAGATAAAAAAGAAACAAACCAAGTGGAGGAAACAAATTCATTGAATATGATTGAAGGAAAGATAACTCAATTGTATTCTCAATCTTATCACAACTAATGTATACTAAAATGATATCTACGAATAAAAATGATAATTACTATTTTTTATTATTATTAACAAGTATTTAAAATTACCGTAAACGAGAATAACACGGCTAAGAAATTTGTCCTCTACTTTTTAAGGCAAAGGTGTGTTTGTATAGATTCCTATTATTGAAAAATAATAAAATTATGAGTAAGCTTTTTTTTCTTTTGAAGGATATAATAATGAGTAAGTATTGATATTTATGCTCTATTAACCGAAAATGTGCCTCAACAACATGACATTGTCGATAATTCAACCAAGTCGTTTAACTCGTGGAACACTTACATCCATGCCTCTTACATCAAATTTGGTGGTATAAATGGACCCTAAATAATAATTCTTCCGAAAATTATAAAATGTCTTGTCTATTTCACGCATATTAAAAAATGTAATTAATTTTATATGGGAAATAGATATTATGAATTATTTTACAAAATTGTTCTTAATAGTATGGAGAAGATAAATTAAAGAATTAAAAGAAGATAAAGTAACAAATAATTAAGTATATAATAGAAAAAACAACATTAATGTTTCATTGGTATTGTAAAATGACTTATAATATTGTGACAATTGTTTTTTAAAATGACTTATAATTTGAGAGGAAAGAAGTATATAAATATTACTTCACAATTTCTAAAATGACTTATAAATATTACTTCACCTATAGTTGTTTCCTGTTTCCAAATGCCCTCTAAAAACAACATATATTTATAAAATAACATCAAGAATAAAGAGCAGTCAATCACAATGCATTATTAGATAAAACATGTGGGGTCTCATATTTCCAACAATTGCAATAATTATTTCCACCCCATCATGGAAAGTAGTTGCAACTTTGTTTTTTTTACTATATAATAAAATAACGTGGAAGTAATAATAGTTTCGGTCCCTGTTTGATACTTTGTGCAGTTTTTTGGGAATACTTTGTGCAGTTGATTCCCTCAGTTTTTTTTTTGTTTTGAACCTTAAACTTTATATATATTATGCATTGTCTTTTCCAACTAATATAAGTTCACGGAGATGATTCCCTTAGTTTAAAATCAGGTAGTTTTGGTTCAGGTTAAAAAAATTTGATAATATATGAGATCGTAAATTTTTTTTTTGAGCAAATGAGATCTTAAAATATTATTAACTAAAAAACTCGATTATTTAATCTTTAAGTCAATAATTTAATCTTTAATTTCAAGTTATCGATAAACTAATAAAGATTAAATAGTTGTATTATTAAACTAATGATAAAACGACTTTTCCTATAACAAATGATCTTCACTTCATATCTTGAAGATTTAAAAGCAAATACAATATATATAATAAATTTAATTCGACAACAACCAATCTCATAGACCTTAGGAAAATTTCATTCAAAATCATAAAGATATTACGATGCTTTAGCTCATCATGATTTAGGGGATTTTAATTCGCCAACAATGATAACTTCATCGTTATTCACTTCAATACTCAACAAAATGGACTTTGATATTACAAGACGCAAAAACCATTAGCAAACAAAAGTTGAAAATAGTTGGCTCCTTATTCCAATTGAAAGTAAAATATGAATAGAAAAAAAAACTGCAAAGATCCACACGTATAGGACCCCCAATTAATTGCGTTTCCTCTATAAAAGTGTCATACTATGTAGCATTTTTTTACAGTCAAATAGAGGAGACAAATAAATATAAAACTTCAAATAGTCAAACTATCCATAAACTTTCTATGAAAAAATTGTTAACGAAATATATCAAATGAGAAATACAACAATAATCAAAATTAGTGTAACAACATGCATATAAGTGATAACACAAATGTTTTATAAAAAAAGTATAGGTAACAGAAAAGATGAAAAGTGAGTACCCGAATAGTAACAACTGGGCAAAAGACAAAAATTAAGGACCCAAACATTATGACAAGAATCGGTGAGAAAATGCAAACCTTCAAAGGATTTGAAAGTCAAGATAAATAGCAAAACCTTCAAATATTTAAATTTTGAACAAAAACAAAAAATACATAAGCAATAATGGTGATTTCCTCCAATTTCTCCCTAATTTTTGTTAATATTATTATGGCTACTTTTTTATTTCAAAATAGGTTTTTATTTTGAAGATTTATTTATGAAAGTTGCACAAAATGTGTGTTTTTATTTTATTGTCCTTCCTGATAAATATTTGTTTTGTTTGCCTTTTGTCATGATTTCTAACCCATTATTATCATGATGATTTAGAACATCAGTAACTTGGATTATTTTCTGATAGCGAGGATTTTTAAAAAGTGGTTCGTGCCAAAAATGTGAAAAAAAACCGTATTACTGCATTTCTAAAGTTTATATTTATCAGTAAAAACGATTTTAAATATATTCACAACAATCAATATTCAATTCACACCAACTGAGATATACTCACTGAGTTTGTTCAAAGTATTTTTTTTAAAGGCGATTGTTCAAAGTACATTATTCTGCGAAATTTACATTACTTGACATTATTACAGGTGTGAGGGTTGGGTAGATCAATTGATTTGAGTTATATGTTAAATGGACCCGAGTTATAATAAAAGAGATAATACTAACGTAACAATAAATTACTAACATTTGACCATTCAAAAAACATCAAAATGCTTGTTCCATATGATATAATTAACCTAGCTTCCTTTTTATTATAGTTGAAAAATTCATAATTGGTAAATTTCCATCCTATATCCTCATTTGTAAATTTTGTCAAAAAAAAAAAACCCTCAATTGTAAATTTCCAATTAGGTTAGTGGTCTCTTCGAACTTGCATATATAATGCGTGCCTTCCTAAATCTATTTTATTTCTTTTTTAGTCAAAAATATATTTTAACAATATATGACTTTTATTTATAGGTACCTCTTACAAAAAATGATTTTATTTTTATTTTTTGCACTTGTATGTATAAAAGGTCATATATTATTTCAAAAAATAAAAGAGGACAACATATTTGCAATGTGGAAAATCTCAAAAATTAACTTATAAATAAGTCGACCCGTACATTGCACAACAATTATTATTCTTTCATTAACAAAGTTTAAAATCCATAATGATTTTATTATTATATGAAATATATTATACAAAAGCATCAATAGCTTATTCTTTTCAATTCAAGATAAACAATGGAAAATACACACAATAGGTTGGTGCAAGTAGTAAAAGATTTGAAATCTTTATTAAGCAATTGATTAGTGTAAACAATGGAAATCTTTACACTAAACAAAGGTCGAAAATTGTACCAAATACATGGTAAAAACATATTTCAAACTCTTAATGGTGGATTCGTTAGCGAAAAACTACCTTTGTATGATATATAGTGGTATTGTCTTGTAAATCATCCCTTACATCATTAAACAAAACTGATGTATTGTTACAACTTACATGTCAAATTATTGTAAATTATCGTGTGTACCATAAAAATTGTTTTTAATTTGCATCTACATTAATAAAAAAAATGCTTAGCGGTTAGGGGTGTACGTGTGTCGGTTTGATCAAACTCACGAGGCAGATCATATATGATACTCCGTTTTGGGTGAGGTAAAATAACTATTTGTTACACTATTGAACCGGTTTGGACAGACCCATTAATTTTCGGTCTGAGTTGGGTTGAGTAGTGGGTTACCCAATTTTTTGTTGTTGTTTAGTTAATATTAAATGACTGAATGATGAATCCTCATATTTTTTTCACAAAAAATACTCAAATTTTTTTTCGAAAAAAAATTGTATAACGTATTTTCACTATATTTTAGTGTAAAAAAAATGATAATTTCAAATAATGAATTTTATCATAAAATAATTGTAACAAACTAAAATTGCATGACATAAAATTGCATTAGCATCAAAACAATAAAAAAGGGGCAACATCCAAATTTGTAACTCAAAATGTTTTTATTTTCAATATAAAGAATACCTTTTGTCAATTTTGAAAATTAGACTTGATTTATTATAAAAATATTTCCTATTCTCCTTCTTCACAATGAAAATAAAAATAAAAATGTTTGCATTATTGGGTAAGTGAGTTTATTAGGTTTGAGTCTGGTTTTACCCGAAACCCTTAATTTCCTATGAGTTTTTTATTTTCAAAATCATACTCAACTAATTATCCAACCCAACCCAACCCAACCCACTTTTTTTTATTTTTTGGATGGGTTTGACTAATAATAACGTATACCAAATATTTGACTTATATAAATTGTTAGGAAAATTTACCAACAAAGAATTGATTCAAATAAAAAAATTTCAATGATGAAGACCCTAGAGATGAGTTCGAGTTAGACATACTCATTTGCATAAATTTCAAGACATTTTAAAACATTATCATGACAAAAATAAATCAATTCTTCACCAAACATAAAATATCAACGTGGAGAGGATGTTAAAAACATGAGAGCTTCTACGGTGCAGTCAGAAAACTGACTTTTTTGAAAAAGTTAATTTTGATTTTAATGTTTGATTCATTTTTAAATTGTTGATTATTAATTAATGATCAATAGTAATTTATCTAGTAATGCTTGTAACATCTTAGACTTACATGTACTATTTTATCGTTGACATCTTTAACATGCAAACAAATTTGATGATATTATGTGATAGTCTTAAGTGTTACACTTTGTGAGTGTTACACTTAAAACAAGGTAGAATAAAATTAGATTAAATGTAGTCTTGTTAATCTGATGAATTGATGATACTATGGAGACTGAACTTTTGATGGCACTGTACAAACAGTGAGTAACACTCACTACACTTTTGATGTTACACTTTTAGATTATTTTCACGACTTCACCATAGAATTTTTCTAAAAACATACGCCGTTTGTTATAATATTAGATTATTTGATCGCTTGTTCATTTACTTTTCTATTCAAGATCAAAATGATACGCGTGATAAAGTTTCATTCTCAAACAATTGATCCTTTTTTTGTCAAAAAAAAAAGAAGAAATTTATCCTTTTATTTCACCAAAATGTATAAAAAAAAGTTAATATTTATATTAGAACTTCATGAAGCACTAAAATAATTACATAAAGAAAATCATACTCAAACATACTTTGATTGGGTGCACCATATTATCGAGGACTAAAATGAAGGTTTCTTCCAAAAGAAAAAAAAATAAAATTTGACATTTAAAGTAAAATTTTAGAAAATAAATGCATTCATTGTGGTTATAATTGGAGAATTATGTTTTTCATATATAAATAAATAGAATGTAGATTGGTATAATATAAAAGCAGATGCCATTTTTTTTGGCTCATTTTAAGCACATCGTTGGGAATAAAAAGAATTGAGTTGTTGCATATTTCAAGTTAAATGCAAAAACAACATTTATGTCATAATTATGAAAATTATTATTTTTGAAGGGTGGAGAGAATTATTTTCACATGTTCTTTTAGAGATATTATGGGTAAGAAATATGTGACTAAGATAGTTTCAAGACATGTTTATTTGGTTAATACTCAAATGATTGGTTTATACTCCAATGAAATTGGCAAAATCAATATTTTACACAAATAAGTATATATCTAAGATTCCTGATTTTCCATGCAGACGCTTATGTCGTAAAAATTTCTTTTGATTTTCTTTCATTTGTTAATTTGGGTTGACATCAATGATTAGAAACCATTATTATGATAAAAAAATATAAATGAAAAAAGATCTTATTTAGCTAAGTGAAAATGTTGATAACATATGAATCAAAAACAAGGTTTCTATTTCTTGCAACAACAAAAAAAACAATGTTTCTACAAAACAACTTCAAAACTCGTTTTCACTAAAAAAAAACTTCAAAATTCGTTTGGTAACCATGATTGTAACCATAAAAAAAATGTAACTAAAAAAAATAGAAAAATAACATACCGCGACAATATGCTAATTATCAAAAGATTAAAAAACATTCTTTGCTGTTGAGATGATGAAATGTAAGATTGAATATTTTCTCACATTTGCATGCTAGATATTTATATAGCAAAACAACCAATATGGCGCTTCTAACGATTACAAAATAGTGCAGAAAATTCAGGTAGTTTTAAGTTTGTTTTTCTGAAAAAGAGATAGAAGAAAGATCTAGTGGAAAGCAATTGAAGAATAAACCTATTTATTTATAGGATAATTGGGAACCTAGTTTTGTTAAGTATATATATTGTTGTAATTATCATTATTAATGAAAATGAATACACATTAAAATTATATTATTTATCGTAGCAATTGATGTTTGTGATTTGTGCTGAAAATATGTGAAAGAAAGCATTTTAATGACATCGTAATATGTGCGGTCAATTTAAACAGATTTGCTTTCTTTCCATTTTATTAACATAATGGGAATCAACTTATTCTAATATTTCAATATCCCTATAAATTAACATTATGAGTCGGTATTACTTCCTTTCATACGAGTACATGAATTTATGATGCAAATTTTCAACCCTATTAATTTAGGTGTGTAATGCCAAATTGATACCATAAAAAAAAATTTGTTATTTGATAATGAAGAGAATTTACATCATTTTTTTCAACCTGATTCAAAATTAGATAATAAGTTTTAATTAGTATTTTAATTCAAATGTTAATGTCATATTTGTTAGAGAATGAAAAATTATATTATATTTTTGTTTGACGAATCAGAATTAGTTTTTAATATCTGATTGTCACTTTTTTTTTCTTTTGTCCAGGTCAAATATTAATTTCAATCACATGAGGAACAAATTTGATTATGGTTGTGAGAAAGTACGTGAATGTATAATATAAGAATCAACAATAATTTAATTCTTTCTAACTTTTGTGAGTCGTTTTCAACAAAATTTGGTACATATGTTTTCCACGCTAATAATTTTTTTGCATAGTAAATTATTTTTACGGTCGTTTTTTCACATAATATTTTTCTACATGTAATAATTTGTATGGTCATTTTCACCGTATATTAACGGTATTATTTTTTTGACATTAAAGTTATGGTTATGGTCATTTTTTCACATGATATTTTTCTACGTGTAAAAATTTGTATGGTACTTTTCTTTTTTCCAAGAGATTCTCAAGGATTGTTAGATTATCATTTTGGGAACCGCTCCTTAACAGGTTCAAATCTAGACTCTTGGGTTGGAAGCTGAATCACTTATCTTTGGGTGGTCGTCTGGTTCTACTGAAGTCTGTAACACCCCGTTTTCCCAACAATTTAAATAGTACAAATAATCAGAGTATTCAAGGAAAAACGGAATGTCACACTAGTTTTAAAACATAAATAGAGTAAAGTTACTATTTATCAAAACAACCCTGTCAAAAATTCATTTATATCGCAGCGGAAAATTATTTCAAAATCAACAACTTTGTTCAACAATCTTTGGCACTACGGCCTCAACATAAATAATTTAAAGGAAAATCTTAATCCAAAAAGGTTTAACAACATAGTTCATAAAACAATATGTAACAGTGGAAAACAAGCAAATAATCCCCATCTTGTTACGTATCACAACGACCCTAAGACGACACACGAGAGTGTCAACTCACATCAACAGCTAATCCTGGTTATCTGCACGTTACCCACATAGAGGCAACATTCAAACAAAAGGGGTGAGATTTCACATTCAATAATAATAAGCATATAATTCATCAACGAAATTTAACAACTTAAACAACAATAATTGACAACAATAATAGTTCACATATACTTATCATCAATAATATTTCACATATGCTTCATTTGTTTTCTACTTAGCATTTGAAACACAACAACAACTAACAACAACAACTTAACATTAGCGACAATGCAACGACGCAACAACAACTCGACTATGCAGTATGCATGTGGTACCAATCAACGCTGGAGCAACAAACTCCTAAAAGCCAGCTGGAGCAAATAACTCCTCAAAGTCAACGCTGGAGTATA
>Ga0228710_1009335_pt1 | contig 13659 bp, 7 predicted proteins | sample MedpolnodulmetaG_FD_177995 | JGI IMG/M metagenome (GOLD analysis project Ga0228710, IMG submission 177995) | Root nodule microbial communities from Medicago polymorpha collected in Santa Monica, California, United States - pink nodules | ecosystem: Host-associated > Plants > Roots > Nodule...
TTTTATTGTCAATTAATCAAAAATAAATGAAGGATGAAAAAACCAAATAAATATAAAATTTGATATATACACACTCACTCACATTCACATTTTAAAGCCCATTTTGGTCTTTTACACATCTAGAAGCAATTCTGACTCAAAACATTCAAACAACATTTTTCATACAAATCACTTTTGTTTTGAAGGTATCCAAACATAAATCACTTTACATTCAACTCACTTTTAACCAAAATCAATTCTACAAAATCAATTCTATCAAAATCAATTTTTTCCACCGCACAACCAAACACACGATAAATGTTTGTGTAGAGTGCATCTTTGTCCGGGTTATGAGTCACGTTACCGTGATAGGTCTATGGGTTAAGGTGCTAAGGAGCAAGTAAGGGTGAAATGATAAAGAGAATAGGTTGAGTTTCACGTTGCGGTCTATATATAATTCTTAGTTGAAAAGTATTTGAAAGCTTATATTTTTTTTCTGTAAATTTTATTTTTATTATATTAATTAGAATATTAATAAAAAAGGTTAATAGGTCTTTACCCCCTGTAATATAGGTCATTTCTGATTTTCCCCATAAAAATGAAGGAGTAGTATTTATATGGATGGTGCAGCATTGACCACCACCCCTAAAATTTGAATAAAATTTTGCCTTTCTTGGGACCATCGAGTAGTTTTGAGCCGCAGGGCAAACTATCTTCAATGTAATATGAAATTCCAGTCCAGCTAGATCAGATATGAGGTGAGTAACATGCCAGTGCGACTATAACATCAAACATCAAATAGTCAAAGCATGACTCATACATAATAATAGAAAATAGACAACCAAAATCTATATCCCTCCAAATATCCATTATCTATACTTACCACAATATAATATAATATTCACAAATGTTATGAGATCTTTAGAGGTGTATTCTTTAGTTTGTTTGTTTCTGAAGATGCACATTGCCGACTGGTCGACATTGGACCGCTTTTACGTTTTTGAGATGCACACCAATTGCTGACGTTATCTAATCAACTTCGTAATTGTAATTTGGATGCTTAAGTGATTTAGGTCATACGACTCATCAAGAATATGAAATACTCCGTGGTAAGAGAGAAAATTGGAAGGCTCCAAAAACTTCAATTCTTAAATCTTTGGTTCTCCATCTTATTTAGGACTTTGTTGGTGCCCACTTAGTTTATAGAGTATTTCACAAACATTAATTTTTTGTACTACAAGTTTAGTCAATTGGACCACATTAACTAGTTTAGTCAAAACTCCAAAAACATTATTTATGATGTAATTATTTTAATATTTTTTAATAAAGTAATTATTTTAATATATTACCTCCGTCTTTAACTATAGTTCATTTTGAAAAAAAACACGGGAATTAAGAAAGTTGATTGTTGAATTAATTTTGTTGACAATTGTTATTGTTTTACATGTTTACCCTTTATGAAAGAGAATTAGTGGATGTTTTCATAGAGTATTTATTATATATTGCAGAAAAATATGTAACATAAATAGTGATATAATGGTAAAGAAATAGTTAATGTACATTGAAATTTGAAAAGGGTCATATAAAAGAGACAAAGAAAAAACACAAAAGGGTCTTACAATTAGAGACGATGGTAGTATATAGTATTGACATTGACACGTCGACGCCATTAGTAATTTTAAAAAACGACATAATTGTAATTACATGTATTGGTGTCATGTCATAATTGTATATTGATACATGTCCAACATCGAACACGTCTTGAATTAGAAGTGTCGGTGCTACATAGTATATAGTTCACTTTTTGAGATCAAGTGATTATATTAAATTTGAGTTAAGATCCTCGTTTGTTTGGTTTTGAGAATGTTTTATGTAGATCTCCTCTCCATGTGTGTTTATCTTTTTTTGAGTATGTGATGGTCATTGGGTCAATAACAAAAAAAAATATTAAACCAAACAATTGGGTTTAACTGGTACATGGACTCCACTAATGACAAATTATTAAGGTAGACGAAACATTTTTTTTTGCCGAACTTTATTTACTTTCTTTTAGATTGAACTCCGGATTATCAGAGTTTTTTTTTTTTTAAATCAGAGGGTTTACACAAAAGAAAATGAAAGGAATTGAGGTGAAAGAGAAAAATAATATAAAAGATAGAAATAGTATATATGTAAGGTCTTTGATGTGAATTTTGTGTCAAAAGAATATTTCACTATCACTATTACCATAATACAACTTGCTCTTGTTTGATATCAGTACTTTGGGGAAACAAGATTAGTGGCACTGGCACATGATCCCTGCACTAGACAGCTTTCTAGTTAGTTCTGCCATTCATTTTTTCAAGTTCACCATATCTCAACTTACTATGATTATATCATTTCATACATACCCACTTGTAAACAATTTGAGCAAGTGGTCTTCACACACGCACACACATCCAAACCTCTTCAATAACAACCATATATTAGTAATCAATCAAAAATGTATAGTAATATAAAACCAACGGCACAAAATCTTAAACTGAAAACCGCTATAAATGTCACTCTTATTAGTTGTAACACCTCACTTGCCTATAAAAGCATGAAGACGTTGCTCTCTAGTAACATTGAGCAATATTCTACACCACCAAAAATGATGTCTTTGCTTCCAAGTAATGGCAATGATGACATTAACTATGATGATGTTGAAAGCTTCAACAAATTTTTTGAGTGTTGGATGGTTGAGCAAAACAAATATCTGAATGAGCTTGTAGCAGCTAAATCAGCTCAACCTCAGCTCACAAATGACAGAATGCATACACTGATTGATAAGGTTGTTGAGCATTATGAGTGTTACTACAAAGCAAAGTCAAGTTTTGCGAAGAAAGATGTTTTGTCCATGTTTTCACCACCATGGTTAAGCACTTTAGAAGAAGCTTTTCTTTGGATTGGTGGTTGGAGACCAAGCATGGCATTTCATTTACTATATTCAAAATGCAGTATGCAATTTCAAGCAAGGTTGAATGACCTAATTCAAGGACAAAAGACATGTGACTTAGGAGATCTCACGGCATCTCAGCTCGCCGAGTTTGATGATTTGCAAAAGAAGACTATTAGAGAAGAGAGGGAAATCACTGATATGCTGGCCGAGCATCAGGAAACAGTGGCCGATGCTCCGATGGTGGAGTTGTCTCATGTGGTTTCTGAGATGATTAGAGGAGGAGAGAATGAGAAGAAGGATATGGAAGAGAGGATTGAATCAGTTCTTCAACCTAAGGTGGAAGGTTTGGAAAAGATTCTTTTTAGAGGTGATGATTTAAGGCTGAGAGCTTTGCAGGGCATTGTCAATATTCTGACTCCAAAACAAGGTATTCACTTCTTGATTGCAGCTGCTGAGCTGCACTTGAGGCTACATGAATGGGGCAAGAAGAAGGATGATGCCAAAAAGGGTAATCAAGGTATTAGAGAGGGTGAAATCCATAATTCATGACATAAGCTATTAATTGCATTGAATTCTTCAATCAAAGGGAGTTTGGGTGAGGGTACCTTATCTAGCACTACCTAGGATTTTATGTTTATGATGAAGAAAAGCAAGGACACATATGTTCACTAAGGTAGTAATCTCTAATTAGGGGGATACAACATTTTGATGTAGCATTTGTTTTCTTTTTTATTTCAACTGCAAAACTAAAATAGGGTTAATAGGTTTTTACCCCTGTAATATAGGTCATTTCCGGTTTTCCCCCCTGTAAAATTATTTTTTTGATTTACTCCCCTGTAAAATATTTTTGTTTTGATTTACCCCCCTAATAGGCTAAACAAAAACCAATTTTATTTTTTTTTCAAGAAATTTTTGTTTTTGTTTAGCCTGTTAAGGGGGTAAATCAAAACAAAAATATTTTACAGGAGGTAAATCAAAAAAATAATTTTACAGGGGGGAAATCAGAAATGACCTATATTACAGGGGGTAAAGACCTATTAACCCACTAAAATATATTGCTTGTATTTTTACATTAATTTTTCTTTAATAAAATAATTAAGTTAATGTAAATCAAATTAGAAAGAGGTTCATCTGAAACAGACCACAACTCCCAATTTATGATTCAACATTTTTTTACAATGGATTTCTTTTTTTATTCATACAATTCATAAAAAGATGTCATTTGAATTTGCAAGCAAATGTCTTCTATTACAAGGATGCTCTAGTCAATTAATGTGTTTCAGGGTATTTGTTGTCTATGTTACATGAAATGACATGGGCAATACGTAACATGAAGTATCCAATTTTGACTTTGCTTTGTCCAAAACGGCAACAAGCAACGACTAAAAGAGAAACCGTAAACAAGATCTTTTAAATTAATTCTAAAAACAGAGTTGGCATAACATGCATGCAGGTCAGACTCATACCATTCTTGCGATAAAAGTATAAATAAAACTGTTTTATCTATACTATATATAGAAAGAAAGAAAAGAAAAAAAACACCGCTTTATAAAATAGTTGTTCCATGAAGTTGTCTTCAACATGGTAGTTCAAATAACATACCGCTATTGAGTTGTTTACAACAATCGCCTCACTGATACAATATTGTTAGTGTATATTAATTTGGACAATACTAAACAAGTGTTTAAGGACATTGTTTATAGAATCAAAAGAGGTCATTTTTGTATAAAAAAAATGATTTATTTATTAATTTAACAAACGTTTTACTTATCAAGCCAAAATTTCCTTTTATAGATTCATTTAGCATTATCTTCAAGGCATTCATCAGCACAACCGTAATAATTGTATTCACTAATGAAATTTGATTGTTAGTTATTGAAACAACTTATGTTAAAAAGAGAAGTTATTGAAACATGATTGTGAAGTGTGTACGTAGTTTTTTGAACATGTTTCTAGTGTGATATTCTTGCAGGGGCATACACGTCTCTCTAGATTGAAACATCGATTGTCTTACTTTCATTGATTGAAACTCCATGCAAAAGTATAACTCAACGATAGACCGGCTCTTCCATCTCTACAACAATTGTTAATACGCATGATGGTTCTTAAATGGGAATTTCATCCTTGCCCCAGAAGGAATAGTCCAGTAGTTTAAGTTGGGATGCTATAAGAGTTATATGCAGCAGTAGCTACTAACAGTTCCCCCTTCCCTTAGCAAACTAATTACTAACATTTGTCTATAAAACAAAAAGAAGGTAATTTCGTCCTCAACAAATATGAATGACATGTTTTTCTACCTTGATTGACACCCACAAAAGCTGCTAACTGAATTGAGGAAAGCATTTTAGCACACAACATTGAGAAGAATGATTTTTTTTTTCTTTTGACAGATGAGAAGAATGATTGTTGTATATGATATTCACCACCAGACAAACCAAGTATAGAGAACTAGCACAACAAAAATAAACTGACAGTCCTTTGTCTTGCATTTCTAAATTTGCAAATATGACAAATAAATTTATATTTAAGCGACTTAAAGATCATGTAAAGGCACTAGTTACTTCGTGATAGGATACCTTCGAGGACCAATCTCTCTAGGAGGCGCTCTTTACCAACGGATACCTCTCTGAATTGTGTATTATGTGACCGAGCCTTGAAGTCTTCTGCACACTTATTTCTTTTGTGTGAGATGTCTAACAAGGTTTGGACTGAGGTTTTGAAGTGGCTTGGCTTTAGTTACCAAACACCAACAGATTTGTTCTGCCATTGGCGGTGGTGGAATGCGGCTGCGCGACGTAAGAAGGTTCGTAAAGGCTTTCAAATTATCTGGCACGCAGCAATTTGGAGCATTTGGAAAGCTAGAAATGATACTATTTTCAAAAACTACACAACCAGGGTTGAGGAGATGGTGGAGAATATAAAGGTCCTGTCATGGAGGTGGACGTTGACTAGGTTAATGGTGCCGGCTTGTTTATTTTATGAGTGGTGTTGGAACCCAAAAGAGTGCCTTTTGAGGTAAGGGGCTTGGCGTTTCGGTTGGTCAGTTTGGGTGGTGAGGCTAAGGTATGCTGCTGTTTGCTTGTTTTGACAGGCAGTATATGATAGCCTCACCATTGGAGTTTTGGAACCGCATGCCTGCTTGATGATCGCCTGCTGTTTTTCTGTTTTGACAGCAGATTTTTGCTGCTGTTTCTGTATAACAGATCCGTGTTTTTATGTGCAGCGGCTGTTTTTTTGTTTTTTTGGTGTGTGGCTAAGCTGTTGACAACATCATTGTATTTGTGTTGCTTTACCGCGAGCGTTTGTGCATCTTGCACTGTCTCGTCGTTAATAAAATTTTGCCGATTCTAAAAAAATGTAAAGGCACTAGTCCCTGACTCTCCCATGTTTAAAAACAATGAAGACAAATGGAACTAGAGATTGCAATTACATAACCAATCATAATAATTACCATCTTCCAAAAGCAAAGTCATTAACCATGACAATATAGCTCTGATTAAATGAAGAATAAAAAAATAACATGTTTACAGCAAACTAGTATTTAACAAATTTATGAAATCCATAACTACAAGGTTGGCAAAAGAAGTAGTGGCAATGGTGGCAGGGAACATAAGAAGTAATGTTGCAGAGCAGGGCAAAAATTTACATGGTATATAATCTACACTACGAAACAACAATGGAATGTATACCAATCTATACCAAACAATCTTCATTTCATTCAAATACCAATTGACACTAATTTTGTTCAGCTGCAATGAACTGTCGCAGTGAAGTGTTACCATAATAAGACATTGTTCTCATGTGAATCTCAGTGTTGGCAAATAGGTACTCTTACAAAAGTTAATAAGCAATAGTTGACATAAGCATCAATTTTCAAAATTTAAATGAAACAATATACTTGAGCAGCAGTACTAGATCAGGTTCACATACCATTCACCAACAACTGCCACCATAATAATCACAAACAGTATATTTAATTTCATGACAAGAAAAAGACAAGACCACAACACATTGCACAACATGCATTTTCAATGCTTAGGCTTAATTTAGATTATGGCAATAGAAAATCAGCTCTAATATACATGCTATTGAGATTTGAAGAAAAACAAACATAACAATGAGTATTTTAGTTATAGTCCTATTTATTCAATAAAATCTTTGGTTTCTCAAATAGGCGGCCTTTGAGATTTTCGGAGTTAGAAATGACGCCAATGCTAATGCTATAGTCCCCAAACAAGTGTAGAAGTCCATGCAATCCTTACCCTCATAAAGGATTCGGTAAAAATCAAATCAACTTATATGAACTTCTAGGAAAATGTTGAAATCAGAATGAAGGTTGATTTGTGATAGAATGACAAGCAAAAACATGTCTCCAATTTGATGTTGTAAAATCCAAGCTTCAAGTAAAATGAGTTACACTAATACTAATTAAGTAGAAGAAACAAAATCATTAGATATGTTCAACCCCATATATTTTCCAAAGTTAATAGAAATAGTTAGCCTACGGTTAGATTTGTGGCGTTGCACCACAACAAAAACTTTGAAGTTCTATTCATCGCTTACATACATATTATCAAACCAATTTATCAATGGCAAACCAATTACCCCAAATCAGTTTATATAGTGTATCTTAGTTTAAAAGAAATGACATCTACAACAGACTTGCTATCAATAAATGATTTTTTCCCTTGAAAATCAAAACTATGAAAGAAAACGCTGGAACATAGCATATGTTTATAACAATATGTTTGAATGTTTATGTCAGATCTTTTGGGGCATTAGTACAAAATATTGCCAACACTTGATTATCATTGTTCGGCGACATCAATTCTTAAAATAGTTTTAACAAATTTCATCAATGGTATTTATTACATGATAACATAACATGGGCATATACGCAAATGAAACAAGTATGCTGCAATGCAATAATAGAAAAACATACTGCTACACTTCATAGCATGACCATCAATTACAGCATGACCATCAATTACAGCCTGGATATCTAGTTTGTAATTATTTTAATGAGGAGTGTTATTTGAACAACCATTTGGTTGACAACTTTTGTGACAACCATAATTTACAAAGAAAAAAGTACGTATTTGCACGAAAACCAAAGCAATAGAGAGATAAAGTAAAAATAATGCGAGTATGAGAGAGAAAGTTGTCACAAAATGGATGTTCAAATATCATTTCTCTATTTTAATCATGCAGTGATGGTGATGCTTCCACTGGTTTCAAGTCATGAGTGACAGGACTAGGTTTTTGCTTATTTCTGATGTTCAATAATCTCATTCTGGATAATCCTTAACCGCAGGCAACTACCATTCCCACCTAAATACCCTTCCCACATGGTATTTACCTAGACCAAACAAAATCAAACGCTAAAAGGCCTACGAAGCAAAACTGAGAAAGATAAGAGATAATAATGATGATAAAGGGATGGAAGTATAGTGCTCACGGTAACAACTAAGAAAGCCTCCACTGAGACATGTGATTCCTTTGATAAAGCTGCAACTCTGCATAGAATTGGGAAGGAAGCCGCTAAAATGCATTGCATAAAAAATACAAGATGCAACAGTCAATGTCAATGTTACTGGGGCTATAACTGGGATTTGATTAAAGAGCAATCATGTGTTAGTTTAAAATCTTGATTCTGGTTCCAGAAATACCCAGATCAAAATACTGGGATGCTTGGCATTTAAATCACTCAACAAATTATTTTCATTCTTAAATTACTTTACCATCTAAGAACAAGGCAAGAGTAAAACTAATCATGACAAAATGAAAACAATATTCAAACAGATAAGTCTATTTCTAAGTGAAAAACTGAGATCATAAACCCATCCTTCGTTTGGGCTTCTTCACAAAACTTAGCCAAATCTGCTCTTTTTGGGCTTCTTCACAAAACTTAGTCGAATCTGTTTCAAGCGTCTTCTCTTCCTAGCCATTTTCTCAGGCAAAGTTTCCCTCTTCTTCTCACCCTTAACAGCCTTCTTCTCCTTCTTCTTTGAGAATCTTGGGTCAACAACATACTCTTTTAGAGTCACATCCAATCCTCTACTACGAGCTTCGTTGAATAGTGCATTAGCCTTATCAACACGATCATGCGCACCTAGTTTCTTCATCAACAAGTCATAAGTCTTAAGCCCAGGTTCACATCCATCAGCCTTCATCATAATAAAGATCTTCAAAGCATGATCAATCCTCTCAATGCCACACAAAATGGTAAGAAAATCAAAATAAACTTTCTTATCAAGAAAAGCACCATACCCAGCCGATTTCATTCCATCAATCATTGCATCTCCTTCTTCCAACCTTGCAGCCTGATAAAGACTCCTAATCAAAACAAGAAAAGTAGTCTCATTCGGATTACATCTCCATTGTCTCATAAAATTGAACAACCCCAGAGCATCATTAGTTTTCCTAATCTTACAAAAATTCGTTATCAACACATTGAATGTCTCCACATTCCTTGGAACCCCATGAGAATCCATTTCCACAAGCACTTTCTGAGACTCTGAATGAAGCTGAAACGGATCCTTTTCGCGACAAATTTTACAAACACAATCAAGCATAGCATTATAAGCTCTCACGCCAAGCTCAAACCCTCCACGATACATCTCTCCGGCGAGTCTACGCGCTTCTTCAATCTTCCCGTCAATGCAATAACCAGCAACCAGCAAATCACAAATTTCTTCATCAGGAAAAAATTCCTTAGCTAAATCCTTGGTCATCTTCTCAGCATAACTAGCATAACCCTTCAAACAAAGCTTCTCCACAACCACCTTCATCGAACTCCGATCCCGTTTCAACCCATAATCCTTCTCCATTCGCTCAAAAAATTGAACCGCCTGGCTCTGCCGACCCGCCCGAACAAGCCGGTCAACCGCTGATAATAACGTTTTTTGCCCCCCACCACCGCCGGAGAGAATTTTGTCTGTTGCCTTGAAATCTTTCCGGCGACCAAAATAGTCGACAAAGTAAGATAAAGTTTCGTCGGTGTGTGTGAATTTGGGATTGGATGAAAGCCATTGATGAAACCCTAAAACGTTTCTACCAGCTTCAAGTGAGAGATTTAGGGTCTCGAGAATCAAATTGGGCGTTGGTGTAATGTGTGAGAAGCTGAGATTGAGGCGCTCAGCGACAGAGGATGGATCGGAGTCTGGTTCTTTGAGAAGCTCAGATGAGATTGCACTGGCAATCGGATCCGGTTCAGTTATAGAAACGGGTTCGGGTTTGGATTCCGATGAGAAGTGATTGATTTGGAAGAGTGAAGGTGGAGAGAAAGGGGTTCGGTTATGGAAATATGATGAAAAATTGGAAGGTGTTTGGTAAGGGGAATGAGGTGGCGGTTGGATTGGAGATGAAGAAATGTAAGATATGGAACGAAAACGAACGGATCGGAGTAAGGTTCTTCGGAGTTGCAAAGACGCCATTTTTAGGGTTTTAGGAGAAGGAAGATGAAGAAGGTTAGAAGGAGGGGGTAACAACGGTTTAATATTTTTCTTTTTGCAAATCAAACAAAAAAATAATATATTTTTTTTTGTAAAAAAAATCATTTTTTTTCCAATGGATTCTGCCATTTTAGGGTGAGGGTCCAATTAAGTCCATCAACGGTGTCACTCATTTTGACCATTAGATCTAACGGTTCCACCTATTTGGCTATGCACAACACTACCTTCAATCTTTCTTCCCTCTTTGTTTTCAAGTGTGGTAAAATTTAATAAGATAGTATGTACTTATTTAATCTAAGGGTTAAGATGAGTGGTACACCGGTGAGGGATTTAATTAAGCTCTCACCCTATAATTCACATTTTTTTCTTCTTTAAAAAATATCAGTTATATTTTCTTTTCACTTTATTTCATGGTGGATTCTAGGGTGAGGGTCCAACCAAGTCACCGTGAACCATGAAAGAAAACCATTAGATTATGTTGTCCTACCAGATCTTCCAATGCAACCCTCATACACAATAATTGTTTCCTTCTTTCTTCTCTCTTTCTCTCACCTATGGCAACCACACAATAATTGTTTCCTTCTTTCTTCTCTCTTCCTCTCACCTATGGCAACCACAGTCAAACTCCAATAGCAGCAACTATCAACCTCAACCATGTCAACTTCCAAATCAATGGATTTTAACTAAGAAAAGAGTTTTCAATTATATCAATTTCTAATTCTTATCAAGTAATCATAAAAATTTACACTTTTTTCTGTTTCTCTATATCTCTTGAAATTATATTGTCTTATGATTTTGGGATCAAGTTTTATAAATCTTCAAAAATAATTTTGAACAAAACACAATTGGCAAAAGATGGGGTACAAAATCGCTAAAAAAAAAAAGAAGGGGTGCAAAATCGCACAATTAGCAAAAGATATGGAGGAAAAGTGCAATGAAGCCTATATAATTAAATGCAATAAAAAGTGGAAAGACAAACACGTTAGTAAAGCTTTCACCATCATTTACTCATAATTAATCTTTGTCAAAGAACCTATGAAGGATACAAAGTGTGAAATCATCCATTCCAATCGACTTTTCATTTTCTTCATAAGCGGAAATCAAGATCAACCCCTCTAACTATTACTTAAGGGACTTAAATCGCTTACCATTTATATCAATATATTCCGTGTTGCAATTATATATATTGTAGAATTTTATTTAGATGGTAAATGATGATTGCACAATTGTAAAGAATTCCAATGCAGTGAGATATGAGCAAAAGTAACATATGGCTTTTGGGTTAATAGCTAGGTCTTTACCCCTCTGTAATATAGGTCATTTCTGGTTTTCCCCCTTGTAAAATATTTTTGTTTTGATTTACCCCCTTAATAAGCCAAACAAAAACGAAAAATTTCTTGAAAAAAAAATTGGTTTTTTGGCCTATTAGGGGGGTAAATCAAAACAAAAATATTTTACAGGGGGGAAAACCAAAAACGGCCTATATTACAGGGGGTAAAGACCTAGCTATTAACCCTATGGCAAATACAACAAGTATTTGCTAATAAAAAAAAATTAGTCACTTTAGTCCCTGAATGCAGGTAAATTGCAAAACAGTCCTTGAATATAGACTATGTTAGTCAATTTAGTTCCTGAATGCAGACTTCGTTAGTCAATTTGGTCCCTAAATGTAGACTATGTTAGTCACTTTAGTCCCTGAAATTGACAACAGAGTCTACATTCAGCGATTATTTTTCAATTTCTCTACATTCAGGTATTAAAGTGACTACTCTTTTCCCATTCACCGACTAAATGACTAATTCCCAACCAAAAAAATTGTCACCCGACTCATTAGGGTTAACCAGCGGTGTTTACTCAGTAAATTGACACACCAAGCAATCTTCTCCTAACCTCACTTCCCTCCACGTCATTGGCTTATGCGAAGACACTCACGTCCAAGCGCTTTTTGCCTACCCCTCCTCTTCCTCTTTAGACATCACCTTAGAATGTATCACATCTCAACCGAAACAGCCTCCGACATGGCGCCACGACCTAGACTTAGACCGGTGGTGGGAGTGGGACTGGAGCTATTTACATTTCTATGATGATATAGTTGGAGTTTTAATATTAGATTTTTAGTTGGATTTTTATTTGATTCTCATTTTGGTTGCACGTGCAAAGCAAACACATGATGTATTCAGCTAGATATTATTTATCCAACTTTCGATGTTAAATTTTAATTGTTACAAGTCCTATATTGTAAATTAATTAAGATTGTATACCTAAATATAATTAAATAAAAATTAAAAATTATCTTAAGATTAAAATTGATATTTAATGTTAAATTTGTATATTACATTTTGATTGGTTGATATCTTGAAGGGGGTAAATACTTTCTAAACAAGATAGGATAATGCTGAAAAAACCGATGGTAATAGGTTTGTTTTTAAAAAGGAGAATTCTATGGTGAAGTTCTTGAATTAACTTTTTCGGTGAAGTTTCCATACTTCCAATAATAATGCGCCACGTGTTTAAATGATGTTATGTCATGTTAATAGTATACAGTTTGCTCAATATGTTCCACCATAAACTAGTTTTATTAGATTTTTTTTTAACCATCAGATTAAACACCTCACTAGTGTTATTATGTTGTCTTCCACACTATATTTATTTCTTTCTTCTCCTTTTTTCAACAACAAATTTATTCCAATTTATTTATTTGTTTATTGTTTTGCATAATAATTTCTGCATAATAATTTATTTTGCCTATCAACATTTTCATACAGGCTCTTTCAAAAAAAAAATACATGTTCGTACAGGTTGCAGAAAGAAATATTATTTCTGCATAATAATATTTGGAGCAAGAAAGAAAATTAGTTCATGGCCTTCGTATGAAATAGTTAATGGCCTATCAACATTCCTATCCAATAATATTGTAGGAAAAGCCTATGTTGTCTCTATACAAAAAATGTAAAACAAAGGAGGGGGGTGCATCCCACCATCGAAGAGAATTTGGAGCAAGTCCCTGACTATCAACATTAATCACACGAGGCTAAAAAAAACATTAATCACACGAGTCTTCCTCCAAGATTGAAATGGTAATTCTAAAGAGTAACGTGATCAGAAAATCATTTTTTGAAGATGAAGTTAAAAAAAAAAAGGAAAAATTTCGAAAGAAAAAAAAGAGGAAAAAAGAGTGTAAAAAAATTAATTTTGGTGGCACATTAATTAATACGTTTCCAATGGCAATTAACTCAGATTAATGTGTTTCCAATGCCAATTAACTCCAATTAATGCGCAGATTCCTAAGCCAATTAATTGCTCAAC
>Ga0228710_1009336_pt1 | contig 13659 bp, 6 predicted proteins | sample MedpolnodulmetaG_FD_177995 | JGI IMG/M metagenome (GOLD analysis project Ga0228710, IMG submission 177995) | Root nodule microbial communities from Medicago polymorpha collected in Santa Monica, California, United States - pink nodules | ecosystem: Host-associated > Plants > Roots > Nodule...
GATGAGATGCTTCTGATGTCCTTGCTTCTGATGACTACATCTTCAGGAGCGCTTTTCTTCAGGAGCATTTTCTTCAGACGCATTTTCTTCAGACGCTTTAAGCTTCAATATAAATTCCTTTGCTCTTTGACTTGTTCAACCAGAACCTTTATGAATAAGACTTTGATTATGGTCTTGTACACTTGAACAAAGTTTAGCATATCCAATTGACAATTTTTTAATAGCTTGTTATCATCAAAACTCAGAAAGGTGATTTTGCGAAACACCCTTTGTTCCAACAGTGTTTTCAACACATTCTTAGTAGTTAAGCCAAATAAACATTTCTTAAAAAAAAAAAGGTTATTGTGATTATCAAATATCTTGGTGTCTATAACTGTTAATTTACAATGCATTTAAGGTAATTTACAATGCATTTAAGGTAATAAAATACATATTGCCAATAATAGTATGGCTCAGATTTGCTGACCATTTAAAATTTAAGGAATATGATTGGTTCAACAAAATAATGTTGAAGTATAAAAGTATATATCACTGAAGGAATTTGTTCAAATGACGTGAATCACATATTATTTAGATTACAAAGACGATGCATTCTAATTTTTTTTCTTAGATTTTTAGTAAAAGCAAAATTTTAAGTTCCAATTAAAAATAAAATTTAATTAACATGTTCAAATTAATTTAAAATTTTTATAAATACTAAAATTTTCTAATAACAAACAACAACTTTCAAAGTTGATTATAATTGTCAATAGAATTTTTACTTTATTAGTCACAATAAGGACACAATGTTTATAAAAAAAATTATAAAATTCATCACCATTTGGTTGCCAAAATTTTCGGTTAAATACTCCTTGAATTCATATAATTTTGATATGTAAATAAAAAAAACATTAAATACTCCTTAGAATTTTAGCTTATTAAATGCACCTCTCAATATTTTTTTGTGTATTTGAAATATAACATTAAATTAAATGTACCTTTTCAATATAAACTTACCATATGTACTATCAAAATAAAATAAGGGAAATGTTTATAATAGAGATAGAGATAAAGATTTTACACAATCTAAAAATTAGTTTCTACTATTAGATCAATAAATCTCTTAACTTTTGATTAAATAAAAGATATTAACAGACTTATTGATCAAATAATAAAAACACAATTATTTATTACTTTTCCTAAAAAAATATTTATTACTTATTTTTTTGACAAAAACAATACGACATTCTTTCATTCAAATTAACAGAGTATCTCATTCAACATCACTAAAAACGTAAATGATAAATCAACGAGCAAACTCACAATATACAAGTTAATAACATTCATCGATAAAATACCTACAAATAATATCATAATATTAAAGTTAATATAATACCCATGTTTCCGAATCTGCAATGTTGATGCTCAAATTATTGATTGAATTGCCAATCTTTCAGTATGAACCAAATAATCACCACAACAAGATAAGAAATCAAACAACTCCGCACAAGACAACGAACAACACAAGAAGACACTCACACGACGAAATCACAAAGAAAAAATTTAGTGTATGTAAAAATCACTTATTTATATTGAAATACAATGAAAAAGATGAAGAGAGATGAGTTCAAATCACAAATTGATTCAAACCAGCCACTAAATAAGGAAATTAAAGAGAGAACATAGAGATAGAGAAAATTAAGACCAACTTATTTACTTACGCGGGTTATGCTTAAACATCTATAACACACTTGTGTATATTGCAGAACTATTTTACTTTTTTTTGTCAAGTAGTCTAGTGATTATAACTCAAATATTTTAAATGGAAAGAAATGGAGTGTCTGGGGTTTGAATCACGACTCTGCATATAATATGCAATATTCCTACCAACTGAGTTAAACTCACATGAATATACGACTATTTTACTTATACAAATAAGAAAAGTTTCTATTTTTTTAAGGGAGAAATTTTTTCTATTTAATAACCTAAGTTGTATCTATTAGAATTATTTTTGTTTTTTTTTTTAAGAAAGAATTATTTTCGTTTGTTTGTTTGAAAGTAACAAAAAGTAAGATGTGTGGCTCCACACGTCCCTTTCTTCTTTCTTTTTGGATTTAATTAAACACGTGGAGATCATAATTTTACAAGTGTCTATACTCTTTTCCATTTTATGTTTCTAACCTTTTGCATTGGTTAATTACAGCCGCTAGTTGTGAGGACTTCGTGGTTTTTGGTGAAGAATTGGAACTGATAATATACGTGGCAGTGAGTCAGCATAAGTGCTGAATAGGCAACGGATATTGAAACTAATTTGGATAGGGTTGAATCTCCAACACAAATAGCAAAATGGCTGAATAAGTCAAACCAAATAATGCAAAATTGTTCCTTCAAAAGAAGACATGTAATCATCCTTATTATGGATTAAAAAAGCACTATCAAACACCATCTGGAATGAACAATAAATCTAGGTGCAAGTTTTCTAGTCTTGATTGCTTTGCAAACATCAATTCTAATAGCCATCCTGCGTTTACCAATGTAGATTTTATGTGTCTTGAACCACTTTCATCTTATCACTTGTCATTTTAACATGATACAATATCTCCTAAAATGCGAATACAACCCACTTTCAAACAACATAAGGGTCGTTTGTTCCGTGAATTTTGTTGTGTTCAAGTGTGAGATATATGTCTCACATCGAATACAAAAGTGGAGTTGAGCTCTTTATACGTGAGAGAACCCATAAATATATTGTCTTAAAGGTTTTGGGTAAAAGTGTGGCGTCTTTCTCGCTTGTGTTGCTCTGCCTGGATGTGGGTAGTTCCCCTGACTCCCCTTGTGACCCAACAGTGGTATCAGAGCCGAGGTTTGACGAAGGGTTCGAACATCTCCTTGTGTCGAAAGTCTTCTAGACAAAGAGTGTTCAAGCAGCAGGTTCCTTAAGTGCGGCAACAGCAGTACAAGTATATGTGTGTGCGGATGAAAGAGCTTCCGCTTGAGGGGTGAGCATGATGAATTGATGAATTCACACTTGAATGGGAGATTGTTGCGTTCAAGTGTGAGTTATATGTCTCACATCAGATAGAAAAGTGGAGGTTGGATCTTTATAAGTGAGAGGGCATATAAACTCATAACTTTAACATTTTGGGTAAGAATGTGGTGCCTCTCTCACTTGTGTGGTTGCTCCCCATGAATCTGGGTGGTTCTCCTGACTCCCCTCAAATTTGGGTGTTTCCTTTGACTTCCTTCGTGATCCATTAAACACTATGACGATACACCAATTCTTTTTGCACACCCCCTACATATGCATGTACATTGATACGATAAAATATTATTACCTTATAAAATTTTAAAATAGGTTTTGTTTTTTTAAATAAAAGTACTTTTTTTTTTTGAAGGGTTAAATAAAAGTACATTGCTTTTAATAGATTTCAACATGAAATTTTTTTTTTTTTTTTAAAAATATTCAACATGAAATATTAGTATTATCATTTTTTTTTATCAGGGTGAAGATCGAATCCACAATCGCTACACTCTTTAACTCTATCATCCAACTACCAAGTCAACTTTATAATCCCTAAACACAAGATTTGTTTCTTTTTCTCTAATCCAAACACACCTAGTAACTTCTCTTCCATGGCCCTCCGACAAATATACATATGTCATATTATTGATTAAGTTGTCATATCTCAAATTTTTTTATGACAAATATTACTAAGTAGTTGTTAGATTAACATTTATTTTTTTGTTTGAATTTATATTTAAGACATTTAATTCCTTATCCTTTTGACTTACACCAGTTGACTGCCAAATTCCCGGGCAGCACTTCAGTGACTTTTGGGTGCCAAAGACATGTGCAATTGCCTCAATCGTCACCTTTCACGTGTCCCTGCTTATCTTAATAATAAAAATAATAAAAAAAACTCTGTTTTTTTTAAGGAGAATATTTTAAGGATAATAAAAACTGATGTTATTTGGAACAGAAAAGAGAAAACGCGTAAGCCTATCCAACACCACCATATATAATCGCTTCCGCCCATCCACCATCAACAAGTGCCACCGCTTACACCGCTCTACTCCCATCTTCTCAATCAATTCCGATAAATTTTGTGATGCAGAGAATCGATTTTGTGAATGATTGAGGGTTGTTGTTCCCAGACAGCTGCTTATTGAAGCAAAGGCACATGTCTTTCCTGCCTTAAAGGCACTGAAGTGCCCTCCCCGGTGTATCTTGATCTCTGGTCAATACTTTTTTTATGTAAGATCTTAGGTCGATATTGATGAATGCTACACTTCACCTGTCGTATCTCATTTCGTAACATTAATATCAACTAATTAAACAATATGAATACATGTGGTAGTTTAGCATATTAATCAGGAGTTGAAAATGAAACATAAATAATGAATTTGATTTCGATAGCAGTTGGCAAATCGAGAATCACATGGTTACCTCTAAAAAACTTTCACAGTATAAATTATTTAACCTGCATCAGTATCATGCGTACTATAAATTGTATAATTAATATTGTAATTAGCTGTCTCACTTTATCAATATTCACATGAAAAATGCCATACAAGTCTATTTTCTCATGCTAATCAAACTGCATAAAAATTTGGAGTACAAAGAGGAGATCTCAAGTTTAAATGTCTAGCTTAGCATTGTTTGTTACATTATACAATACTTAAGGAAAATCATCAATTGAAATTTAACAATGGCCAAATCTGTTTTTTTTTTTTTTTTTTTTTTTTTTTGCTTCTTTAATATTTTCTGAGTTTTAGAATATCGAGCTTAGATCACCAAAATTGAAAAGCAAAATTTCAATTAAATAATTCATGTTTCTAGAGTAACCGACAACAAAAGGGAAAACGACAAGAAAATAATTACTATTGATTATGGAAACATTTTAAACACGAGCATTAAGTCCCAATATTAATGATGGAAGAAAAAATTGCTGAATTCATAGAAGGAATTAGTCTCTCACAACATTACCCTTTTCAATTAAATTTTTAAATAGGGTTGAAATTTTCATGGCTAATGTTAACCTGTGCTCTTAGGGTACAAGATAAGGATCTTAAAATAGAAATAAACAATAAATATTGTATTGAAAATATATAAGTTTTTAAACTTTTAAGATTATGAATGCACAATATCGTAATATATATATTTTTAGATCACTTGGTTGATTTAGATCCCTTGAGGAACATGTAAGTTAGAAATTGTAGACATTGATAACGTTAGAAAACATGTCGGGCCAAATTGTTACAGAAGAACAAAAATACGGATTAATGAGAAATCAAAGATTAAGTTAAATGATCAGTTGAATAGCGCTATGGTAGGATGAGATACGTAGTTTAAAAGAAATGGTCATTAGTTTTAAAGGAAAGCTGTTTTGTTGATTAGTTTAGTCAATTGTTGACATATATTAAGAAAAAGGAAAAGAGAAAGCAGAAGTGGACTATATTTACTAATTTACTAAATTAAAGGCAAAGACACGTTGCCATGAGCTTGTTAGTCTGTCGTCTTCAAATAACAATCAAACCTCATTTAGTGCCATAGACATGTGAGTAAACATAGTAACAAAACCCATACGTGTACCAACTCTGATTTTATGGGTTTTTCCCATTCTAATTGAGATTGCATATGTGTTTGAGTTTTTTCCGATTTCAAAACACCGTTACGGAACGGGTAACGGAGATATAATTATTCACCCTAAAACCATATCCGAATTCGTCCCATTTTAGAAAATTACTTTATCATCAATTTATATTTTTTTCATGTTATAAAATTTGCAATTGATATTTAAAGAAGCGGTCAAATCATTTATTAAAGAAAATGTTAAAATGAACATATTGCTTGGTAATGCATTACAATATTGTTTTCGAGGCTAAAAACCTTCTTTTTTTGTTGAAAATAAATGATTCACTGTAGGGACTAGAATGAGACGGAGATACCAAAACCCGTTGGAGAAGGGGATGATATTCAATTTTCCATTCTTGTTGGGTATATGTAAGGTAATGGATAAGTATATATGAGTCGGGGATGGGGACAGACCAACTCGCTCCAATGCCATGCCAACATGTACCCAAGCGTGTATACTTTTACCATATTGGTTGATGCTCAATGTAAGGAAGGAAAGATGAAAGAAGCTAAAAGTGTGATAGCTATGATGATGAAAGAAGGTGTAATACCGAATGTTGTTACCTACACTTCAATAATGGAGGGATATTGCCTAGTATGAAGTGAATAAGGCCAAACTTGTCTTAAGCACTATTGCTCGAATGGGTGTGGCTCCTGATGCTCATAGCTATAGTATCATGATTAATGGATTCTGTAAGATCAAAATGGTCAATGAAGCCTTAAGTCTCTTTAATGAAATGCGTTGTAGAGGAATTGCTCCTAATACGGTAACTTACAATTCTCTCATTGATGGTTTATGCAAATCAGGGAGAATCCCCTATGCTTGGGAGCTTGTTGATGAGATGCATAATAATGGTCAACCTGCCAACATATTCACTTACAATTCTTTTATAGATGCTCTTTGCAAAAATCATCATATTGACAAGGCTATTGCATTAGTCAAGAAAATTCAAGACCAGGGCATTCAACCTGATATGTATACATACAGTATACTTATTGATGGACTATGCAAAGGAGGACGACTTAAGAATGCACAAGATATTTTTCAAGAACTTTTGATTAAGGGTTATAGTCTAGATACTCAAACGTATAACATTATGATCAATGGACTTTGTAAAGAGGGCTTGTTTGATGAAGTAGATGCCTTGTTGTCAAAAATGGATGCCAATGGTATCATCCCTGATGCTATAACTTATGAACCTATCATCCGGGCTCTCTTTCATAAAGATGAGAATGAAAAGGCGGAGAAACTTCTTCGTGAAATGATTGCTAGAGGTCTACTATAATGGAAACAATAGGTAAGATGGATTCTCATTATACATTTATTTGGTTTTTGAATTTTGATGCTATCCAATATTTATTTTTTATTTATTTTAGGTGCTTTTTTATTTGGTGTTATCGAGTTTGATTGATAAGAGACCATTGTTGTAATATCTCTAATAATTTTCTTATACACTTGAAATCTTAGGTAGCTCTATACTCCTTTTTCACGTGTTTATCTGTTACTATGATATCTTTTGGGTCCTTTGTTCTAGGAAGTGCATTTGTAAAAAATATCTTTGGATGCTGCTCATGTTTTGAAGTTTTTCTCCGAAATAAAAAAGTACATTTCTTTGTTGGCATGACTACTTGCTGGTGCTAATTTGTTTTGCTGGCATAGCATACCATTCAATTCGAGTTTGTTAAATGACTATTTGTTAACATGCAATTGTGTTTTTCTGATAGACTAATGAGCACAAGTTGTAACATGCTATTATTCAAATGTCTTGCCTGGTATATTAGACTCTTGTTGTTGTGTGCTCTAAGTTTCCGGGTGTAACAGATACACCTTACGTGAAATACATTTTAAAAGGATCAATGTTAACAAAGGTTAGTACTACTCTCTCCGTTCTTAGATATATGCAACAAGAAAGACTAACTTATATATTGATTGCTCTCTGCGTGTTAATTCCCTTATATAATATAAGAAATATAGATAATAATAAATTGTTTGTTGATTGCTCAATGCGTATTGTTTTGCAATTTCATTTGTTTAACGTTCTGTACTTGGACTGATTTCGGTTTGCCCTCTGTTTGGACTTTGGACCGATTTTGATTGTTTTGTTTGTTGAACGTTTTGCTCTTAATCAAGATGGATTTCGTTTTGTCGATTTTGAGTGATTTCACATGTTGATTTTTTTTGGACAGATTCAATTGTCTCTGATTTTTTGTCTGTTTGACTGATTCTGTTATGTGTTCAAAGGTGTGACGCTACTTTCCAAAATTGAGGTTGCAGTAAAGCGGTGTCTTGTTTTTGATGGGGTGTGTTACTGCTATTGATAGTGTATGTAGCTTGGTGGCATATGCTCATAGATTGATAGTGTATGCTCATAGATTGATGCTTTAGAAGGATGTTGTTTTCTATTCTCCGGTGCTACTCTTTGTAGCTTGGTTTTTATGTGATTTTGGTTTAGATTAGGTGGCTTCAGAGACAGATTTTGTAGTATGTGGAATTTGATGTACATTTTTATCACAAGATGCTCATAGAAAGTGTTCTGTTATAAAGATTATGTAAACATAATCAAATTTAGGGATGTTTGATTGACATGATACTCTTGGAGACAACAAGATGCTCATAGATTGATGCTCTAGAAATTTGGTGGCATATGCTCATAGATTGTAATTACTCCTGCAGTATGACTTATGGTTATGGACTACATATGAAAAGGCATATCATATGCCCATAGTTTGGAGGTGTCATTTGATATGCTAGCTGGTTCATGTTATTGCATTTGGAATTTTGTCTTGTAACATAAATTGGAAGAAATCTACGTTGTTCATGGTTAGGAAACATTTTTAGTCCTTGGTAAAAATTGCATTGTATTGGAAGAAATCTTGCATTGTGATACATTGTCAGGTACAAGTTGAGTCAGGTACAAGTTGTTGTGTCACTCTCATGGTAAAAATTGGATGAGGTCTTTTTATTTCTTCTCTGATGCTGGTCTCCTAAACAAATTTTTTGCTGTAATTGTGAAAAAATTGGTGGTCATAAGGAGAGCTATATACCTTGGTGATAAATTCATTTTGAATATTTGTGTTATAGTGATAAAATTATTTTTCACAAGAGATGCCAAGCTAATTGATGGCACTTTCAAGGATTTCACCAACTTGTTTGTAGTATATGAGAAAAATTATACAAGTTTCTTCTAGCTTTTACCCTTTCTTCCTTATTTTTCTATTGAGCTTATCATGATTCGAAAATGGACCTATCAAAGAAAAACATATTTTCACTAGTAAAACAGTCATGCTATTAGAGATATCTCTTGAAACTTGTGTTGGGAGTCTGCTGCAATAACTTGACCAATAAGATGATGAAGATGAACATGATGAAGTGTGCACATAAATTCCAAAGATTGTTGCATATCTTGATTGTTGGAAAGATGCTAGTGCACTTGAAACCTGAAAAGTTTAATGGTTATGCATGTAAAACTCAAAGCGCATGGGGTTACCACACTAACCTTTAGGTTCGATTCGCCCCACCAATAACTGTATATTGGATGCAATAAGGAATGACCGGCGAATCCCCTTCAGGATACTATGAGTTCCTTGACGTGTATTGCACAACCACACCAATCGTATCTCCCAACATTATTTTACAGATTTATGGTTTCAGCAATTCACTCATGCATTAGAGAATTAATGGATGATTTAGAGTAAGAGAATGAGGGAGAATTATGTTGTTAATGCAACAAAATTCTGTCCAAAATTGTGTCTTGTTGTGTGTGTCCAACTAATGCCCAAATGCCAAGCATTTATAGTACATTATATGACTCTTGACATGAGAAGCACCCTTTTGACTTGAATCAATCCTATGATTCATTAAGCACCATTTTGCCAAAAGTTATGATCATATACACTTGAATCAATGTTATGGTTCATTGAGCACCATTTTGCCAAATGTTATAACCATATACACTTGAATCAATGTCATGGTTCATTATCTATTAATAAATAATAATGTTCCAATGTATATGAATGATTCCCATAAGAGTTACAACTCTTGATTCTAAAGTGATTCCATTATTTTGGAAATCACCAACAATAGTGATTGAATTATTTTTATCTTTATACACATTTTTAATTCTCAAATAATAGATATATAACCTGATTCAAAAAGAAAAAAAAAACAACATTAGAGATATATGAAACATGGACACGGACACATTTGACACATCAACACCTATGATAATTTGAGAAAATCAAATAATTGAATTTAATTAGTTACATGTGTCATTTTGACTTTGGAAAAAATCAAATAATTAAATCTAACTAGTTTCATGTGTCGTTATTGTGTTGTTGTTTGACCTAGACATGTTTTCAATTTAAAACGTCGATGCTACAAAAAATAACAATAAGGTTACACTACAAGTAAAATAATATTATAAAAGTATCAACAACCACAGTTTAATATATGAAGTATAGTATACCCGAAAAATAATTCTTATGGACTTCTAGAACACAGAATATATAACCAATTTTCATTGTTAGTATCAACAACAGTTTAATGTATTCTTTATAAAATGAAAGAACTATTAACCATATGTTAACTATATAAAACTATTAATATAAAATATTTTTACACATGCATCCAAATAAATCACACCAAATATATATCTGTAGTTATTCATGAAACTATCCTAAAAAGGTAGCATCATGTTGTTATTTGATTCATTGATTGGATATATATACACACCCGCTATTTTTCATGTGGGAGTGTTTTAGCAAGCCACACCTTAGAGTGTATTTAATTACTTTTTAGTTTTAACTTACTAAAACACACCTTCTGAAAAATAAGTGAGTGTATTATAGCAAATGTCTATAGGAGTTGCTAACATACATCCACTTATTTTTTAGAATGAGTGTTTTAGCAACATTCACCTTAAGGTGTATTTAACAACTTTTTAGTTATGTCTTTATTAAAACACACCTTAATAAAGACTAGTTGGTGTATCCTAGCAAACCCCTGTATGGGATTTATATATATATATATGTAAAAAAAAATACAATAAATTGAATCCTTGACATATTCTACACTGGTCATCCAAATAAAATATTTACTTTACAACTTTATCGTTCAAAACTTTATCAGAATCAACATTCAATAACATAATACACATTTATTTTTTATCTTATCATTTTGAAATTTCAAAGTTACATTCACTATTTTCGATCAACTAAACCATCAATATTTTATACTTTTTTGTTTACAGCACATTAATTAAACAAGCCACCCTTACAGAAATAAGAATTGGCTACAAGGAATACAACAAACCCAAACACAGCTACGGAGAGTTTGTAGCTGTGACAATTCACTAATAAAGAATGGAGAATGACAAGCATTTCATCAAAGTATTCAAGTTTTTTTAAAATGTTTGGGAAATGAAGAATTTTTTTGGTTTTTTTTCTTTCATTTTGGTCACTGGGAATACATCAGCAGTCCATGTGCCCTTTTCAATTTTCCACATCAGAGACTAAATTGACTAACAAATTGAAGGATCTAACTGGGGTTTTGTATCGAGCACCAATGTGACAGTGAGTTATGATTTTGATGACCAAAATGGTGGTTTGTTCAATATTTAACGATGACGTTAAACTAAAGCAAAGTATAAGCATCAATGAGACATAAACATCGAAAAATTAGTACCACGCGATAATCAGAGGTGATGATAGTGTACAAACATCAAAGTATAAGCATCAAAGATACATAGACATCCAACATTAGTGCCACACTACAAGTCAAGTTTATGATTAGTGTATTTAAACGTCAGACTACTCTTGTCAGTTCTAGTTTCAGCCATCAATCACCACCAACTTGCCTCTTCCATGAGTCTTCCACAATCAATTCATCAACTCCCCAGTCTTCATAGCTGCACAATTTTGCAAAAACAGAAAACACATGACATGAAGGAAAATTCAGCTTAAGTCTTAACATACCCTCTCACCCCTTTCCAAAACTAACAAAAAAGGAATCAAGCACAGTAATTACCTTCCATCAGGCAAGTAACGACGGATGGTAAAGGGTATCTTTTTCTCTCGAAGCTCTTTCATGGCAATCTGTGAAGTTTAGTGAACAAGGTATCAGACATTTGTGTCCAAAATGTATCAAATGGTTAAGTGATACATGAACAAGAATCCCATGCAAACTAATGAATTTGAAACTATATAAAACAATTAATAATCAATTTGGAATTGATATATGGTATTGGCCATCCAAAGGAGATATTTACAATCTTATTATTCAAAGGTTTATCAGAATCAACGTTCAATGTCAAAAGTATAAATATGTTTTGAAGTCAACGGACAAAACTTAATAGAAGTAACCAGTTCTTTTCGATCAACATTATTTATAAAGAATGGTTAAGTTTCAACATTAGAAAGAGCATCAATTCTTCAATGATCCACAAAGTGAATGTTTAAGTTTTAATGTCCAAAGCCTGGAACCTTTTCATTTACAGAGGCCATGGCCAAGGAAACATGAACTATACACAGTGAAACTTTGCTATGAGCTAAACATACAAATTATACGCAAGAATATGAGAATGATAAAAGACCTGATTTAAAGACAGCCCCGGCTCACAAGAAAATCAGCCTTCCCATATTAAAATATGTTATTATTGTAATATGAAAATATGGAAAGAAAGGATTTCATACGTATATTTGTACATTTTTATTTTGAAATATGGATCAGGTAAGGTAACTTACAAGAAATTAAAGAGAAATAAAATCTCCACAGCCATAGTTAGAGTCAAGGACTCCATTAACTAGGAAGGAGGGTCACTAAAGTGAATGATCAAAGTTAGATCAGATACTAGTTTTTTTTTAAAAACAAAAGAAATTAGATACTGGCATATCAAGTTAGGCAAGCACAATTTTCAATAACTCTTCCAACATACTAAAATGCAGCAACACTATGTGAAATTAAACATCAAATGAGTAAACAGAAGAAAAGTTTCTCGTACCTCAAGCGGGTCAGTCTCCCCTTCCAACTCAACCATGACAGGTGCATTCATACTTCATCAACCAAAAGACAAGACATCATGTTAAAACATTTACAAGGAATCACTCACCAGAACAAAATCTTAACTTCACAAAGATGAAAACTAAAAAAAATTACCTGATTTGAAGAGCACGGGTACCCAAAATCCGTGCACGCTCATACTTAGTCATATATTTCGATGTCTTTCGAGGCCTTTCTGTTGGCTCTTCTTGTTCCTTTTCCTCAGTTTCAATAGGCTCTCCAGCCATCTCATCATTGTTGTCGTTGTCATCTGCATCCACCTCTGCACCTTCCTATCAACCAATAATTTAAAAAATTCATCAATGGTATGTTCCTTAATATTCATATATGTTTGTGTCAGTCAGTGTGTATAGAATTCCTTACTTCAATCTCAGGCTCTGGTGGCTCATCTTCATATCTGCATCACCATTCAAATTTGGTATGAGAGAAATGCTCCACTAGTAACATACTACAAAACACATATCTCATAAACAGACAACTGCATAATCATACTCCCTCCATTCCTTTTAAACTGTCCGATCTTTTTTAGGAAAAATTTGTTCTTTCAAATGCTCAATAGCACTAACACTTCTGATTGAAGGTGTGTCTGATGTCAGACATGTGTCCGTGTCCGATACGAACACGACACCGACACATGTTATTACATTCAACTCTGTCAAATTACTACCGTTGTCGACATGTCGGAGTCAGTGTTGTGTCCGTGTCAGTGCTTCATAGGTCATATGTCAATTATATTCTAAGTGTATATTTGAAATAAACTTGGTGCAAGACAACCTTAAATCTTTAAAGACATGTATATAAACTTAGACCATGTTTGGCTAAAAAGTTTAACTAGCAGCTTATAACATAAGCCTTTATCATGATAAATGCTTATGTATAAGTTATTTCTATAACAAAAAATAAATGATGTTATTTTATTTTTGTATAAGCTATCCTGGAGAACTTACAAAAAAAAAAAAAAAAAAAAAACACAAAAAAAATTATTTTT
>Ga0228710_1009339_pt1 | contig 13656 bp, 12 predicted proteins | sample MedpolnodulmetaG_FD_177995 | JGI IMG/M metagenome (GOLD analysis project Ga0228710, IMG submission 177995) | Root nodule microbial communities from Medicago polymorpha collected in Santa Monica, California, United States - pink nodules | ecosystem: Host-associated > Plants > Roots > Nodule...
TTTTTTTGCGTGAAGGCGTTTTAAATTGAAGTCACAATGTCATGATTTATATTAGTGGCTTAGATTAATTTTGTCGAGAAATCTCTTTGCTCGCTATTGTAACTTTATTCTTCAACTGATGGTCAATCCCAAATCAGGTGATGCTCATCAAAGCATTGATGGCTGCACATGATATCCTGCTTGAAGATCTGAGAAGAATAAGCACAGGCATTGACCAAGCTATTGATTTGACTGAAATCGCGTTTGAATCAGATGATACAAAATGGTTTGATTCGACTCCACCAGCACGTGTCCAAAGTATTGATGGTGAACAATCACTTCAGCTGCCTGATAGGGAAGAAGTCAGTGCCGTGGTCCTAATTTTGTCAATGTCAATGTTGTCATTATTTGTTTCTTCTTTTGTTTTATACTATTTGCTAATTTAATACTTAAATCTTTTCTTAAACAGGATGCTACTCATAATATCAATTATCTAACCGAGGAATCAGTTCAACCTTTTTCTTGGGATGATCATCTGTTAAACTCTTTTCAGTCTCTAGCGAATCAGCTCTTATATCTCTGGAATGTATTTCTGAAATTCCACAGGTTTGTTCACCTATGTCTAAATAATTATTTAAGTTTGACATTTAAATCCTTGTAGCACTTTTTTCCATAAATCATTGTTTCTTCTTCAGTTATACATTTCATACTGATCATAATAACATTGAAAACTGTATTGATAATTTTTTATTGGTTTGAGATTTATATTTGGCAAATTGGCATATTATAATTTTTAATGCAAGGTTTCTATTAGTAACATGAAGGCATGGCAAGAATGTTATGTTGTGAGAAAAGGTGCAAACTTTGAGCTTAACATCTCTTTTTTATCCTATTCCTTTACTCAGGGAAAACAAAACAAAAATACTTGAATTTCTGCGCAAATCCTGGGCTATAGATCGGAGAACTGAATGGTCAATATGGATGGTGTACTCAAAGGTTGCGATGCCCCATCAATATATGCACAACAAAGTTGAGGGGACATCATTGCACCATAGCTTACATAGAAGTTCATTAAATACAAGGAGGCTGATCGATGATGTAATTATCTACGATATGTTGTACAAGATTCAAAAAATTCATTATTGTCTGCTCTGTTTGAAATTAACTATTTTATTCTTCAAATATGTTATTTGTTTTTTTCTTCTGTTCAGCCTATTCAAACTGCAATAATGCGTGCAGAACTTCATAGGCGAGGTATATCACAAATGAGGGTAAGTGATTGTGTTTGTCTAGAATGATTTATGATCTTCCTGTTTCGGCTGACTAGAATTTATGACATATAATATCGATGCAGATCAACAATCGGGCGCTTCAAGACATGTATATATTTGGAGATCCTTTGCTTGTTCCTATTATTATTGTAGAACGCGTGACAAACGTGTACCGTTCTGCCAGTTTGAATTCAAACTTCATTTCTGTGGAGAATGATGCAAGGCATGTCCTAAGCAATGGTTCCAGGTCCACAAACAAGTTTTATGGGAGTAGCCAGCAAAATGGGCATGTTTTGAGAGTAGTTGTTTTTGTTCATGGGTTTCAGGCATGTTTTGCACACTTGCAGTCTCTTATATCTTCTTGATCTGTCTTTGGTTTTCTTTCCTTTCCTTATTTTCTCGACCTTCCTTGTTCATATTTTATTGGTGATGTTAAATTTTGATCCTAATATTATTGTTGCCACTAACCACCATAGGCTTAGACCACCAAGGCTTAGGGGACAATTTCATTGAGTTCATGAGTATTTGATTTCATAAAGCGAATAAGTGTTGTAAATTGTAATCTATTTTTAGAGCACTTATTGTTAGGTATGTTTGAAGTGCCTAAATGAATACTTACCATCTTGTGAATCCGAAAAATATTAGTATCGCCCTTTTTATTGGACATTCAAGTTATACTGCTATGGAATGTGATCCTAGGCGTGGATGTATAAATTTTCCCTTCAATAAACTTCCACTAAATCATTAGTGACCTATGAGAAAAACTCAATGTTTTAATAGAAGTTAAACCTTTCTTTTCTTTCTAATTATGTATACTTTGATCACCTGATTTATTTCATGAATGTGTTTTTCTTTTACTGCTTCAATGTGATCTGTTTTGGTTGTTACAACCTTGTTTCTGTCCTTTTCTTTTTGATGGATCCTTGTTTCTGTCTTGTTTTCCATTCATAGATGATTTGACTAATTATACTCCTCATCACTAAAATTCAGGGAAATCATTTGGATTTACGGCTTGTTCGTAACCAATGGCTTTTAATAGACCCCGAGATACATTTTCTAATGTCAGAGGCAAATGAAGAGAAAACATCTGGCGACTTCAGAGAAATGGGTTTTCGGCTTGCTCAGGAAGTGATCTCTTTCCTAAAAAGGAAAATGGATAAAGCTTCAAGAAGAAGAAACTTGAGAGATATCAAGCTCAGCTTCGTTGGTCATTCTATCGGTAATCTCATTGTCAGGGCAGCCTTAGCAGGTATTATTTATGAGCAAAGGTTTGAATATGCTACTCTCCACACAAAAAAATAAAAAATTAAATTAGGGAATTTAATGTGCTTTTCTCTTTTTAAATAATTCCAGAAAGCATGATGGAGCCATATCTAAGATACTTGTATACATATGTGTCGATATCGGGTCCACACTTGGGTTATATGTACAGTTCGAATTCTCTATTCAATTCAGGGCTTTGGCTATTGAAGAAGTTCAAGGGCACTCAATGCATCCATCAACTGACCTTTACGGATGATCCTGATCTTGAGAATACTTTCATCTATAATCTTTCCAAGGTATAATACCATTTTCTTTGTCTCCTTTTCCTAGTGCTGAAAACAATGGACTTTTTGGCATTTGAGATTGAAATAAAATGTTGGGAAAATAGCGACAGGGTTGTCAACCATCAAGGTTTCTGTTCAAGTTTATTGGTATATTTGGATTTAATTCAAATACACTGTCGGCATAAAACAATTTACAGTCAATCAATTATAAACTTAAAATCACTAAAAACATTTGACTTTAATCGTAACTACTTTTAAAGTCACGCGTATGATTGGTTGTGATTTGCTGGCAATTTAAAGTTTTTTACACCGACAGCCTATCAAAATTAAACTCTATTTTTATTTGATTAAACATAGGGAATATGCTATTTTATTAGTCTCATTGTTATTACTATCTACAGGAGAAGACGCTGGAAAACTTTCGGAATGTGTTTCTTTTATCCTCGCCTCAGGTAACTTCCTTTACATGCTGTGGAAATTATCATGCCTAGTAAGAACTATTTTAAAAGAACTTGTTTTTGCTTGCTTAACTTTTTAAAATATTCTGCATTCAAATGTTGGATCATTTTCTTGAGGGTGAAGATGTAAAAAAGAAATTTAGGTTATGTATCAATAAAAGAAAACTAAATTAGTAGGCATCTATAAGGTATAAAAATTACCATTATTAGGACTCATGTTAATATTGACATCGGGACTATTTAGGTTTTCTCTCTCTGCTTTTCTTCAAACTAAAAAATATTCATTATAAAAGTTTGTTAAAAGAATCTTGTAAGTCATTACAATCTTTCAGTCTTTTAAAATCCACAAGACTTTTTCATTCAAAAATTGACTATTTTTCATGCATAACCTACAATGTTCAAATAGTGTAAACCGTTAATGTTAATGAATGCCTAGCCTTGGTTTTATTTTATTTTAAATTTCTAAAGGTATATCACATTTCAGGATGGTTATGTTCCATATCATTCTGCTAGAATAGAACTGTGTCCAGCAGCTTCTTCGGATTTCTCTAAAAGAGGGAAAATCTTCCTACAGATGCTAAATAATTGCTTAGACCAAATCCGAACTTGCTCTGACAATCGCGTAATCATGCGCTGCGACGTCAACTTCAATGCTTCTTCCTACGGCAGGAACTTAAATACACTTATCGGACGAGCAGCTCATATAGAGTTCTTGGAGTCTGACATTTTTGCAAAGTTCATAATGTGGTCTTTCCCAGAGATGTTTAGATAACAAAGAAGGGAACTTGCACAAAATTTGGGTAATATTGTTGATTTGAAAGAACCAGTGAAGTTGGCCCAGCTCACACAAGAGACTTCCTGAACAGTGGAACTTAAAACATTGCAGTATGATAAAAAAAAAGTTCAGAGATGCCAAATTGAAGGGTCAAAGCTACATGAGTTGGTATTCTTTCAATGCAATCCTCTCGGTGGGATAAAAATAGTGTATCTGATCCCTCGAAAACGTGTCCACATTTTTACTTTCATTTTGGCAGGGAGATCAAGGCATATGCAGAGCAGAAGACAAATCATGGGACCTTGGAATTTGTAAATTACCGTGCCATATTAGTCAAGTTCCTTTTTTTAATTTTCTTAGTTGTGGATAGGAAAACAGGCTTTTTGGTGAGTAGTGTTGTCTACTTGCTCTACTAAAGGACCAGAGATTTTGGTGAGCAGGGTGTTGCAAAGTTAAATCTGGCACATGAATGTATATGTACTTGGTTTCTAGCATGTACAAAGAACAGAAGCATGAGTGTACCATATCTATTCCAAGTTTATATATGGAATAGAAGCTGTTAGCTCTGTAGGCTTAGGAGCTTAGAGTTAATGCTGTTTACTGACAGTTGATATAGTCAAAGGGTTTTCTAGACAACTTCCATCTTTTTTACTTAATATAACATTCAGTGCTTTTGTGTCGTTTTAGCACCATTCTTTCATTCATTCATTCATTTCATTCATGTGTCGACTGTTTTGGTCCAACTGTTTAGTTCTCATCAATGGTCTAGAGTCGCTGTTTTTTTGAACTATGGAACTTTTGAGTTTTCAGAGGTCTATTATTCTAACTTTTATTTAAACTTCGAATACTAAGTATGATAGTCCTACAAATATGGAAAGAGAACTTTTTCCGGTTCTGATATCATTTTGGATGTACACATTTAAAGAAAACAAGAATTTTTTTTTGTCGGAAAATAAACTTTTGAAACAATATATGACATCAGAAAGTATACTTTGAGACAATATATAGCGTCTGAAAGTAAACTTCTGTAAATATGGGGTTTTCAGAAACTAATGAAAGAACAAGCATATGTCAAATAATTACATACATGTCTAAGGCCTCATTATAAAACACTAAGAACATAGGTGAAGTACATGTAAAACCATAATAACGTAGGAAAACAAAACACTTTCAAAAGTGTAGAAATACTAGTTTATTATATCAGCTGCCTCAGTTTCTGCTTAATACCCGCATATTTCTTTTCTTCATTCTGTTGTGCTGTCTGTATAATTTGGAAAATGATTGAATTTAAAACAAAATACAAAAAATAAACATGAAGCTCCAAATGAATAAACCATAAAAGTGAAAGAAAACCCTTGCTGTAGATATAATTAAGTAAATAAACCACCATAAGATATTTCATAAGTAACCTGACCAATTTTTTTACACAAAGTATTGAGGCTAATACCAAGCATTACATTTGAGCTAAATGATTTATCTGAGAAGCTCACCTATCATTCTTCCTCCTCTCAGAGAAGTTAGTAATAATATTTAAAATGTACATGTTCCGCAAATTTGAACCTCTGATAGCGCTCATCAACAACCCACCTTCTCATTGCCCTGTATAGCTTGATGTGCCAAGGGAATCAAGCCCCTCAGTTCGGCTATCCACTATCTTTCGGAACACCTCCCTCACGTGGCGCTCCAATGGATCCAACCCAACTCTAAAAGCTTCTGAAGCAAGCTTCAGCTCCTTCAAATCCTGTTCAACTTCCATTACATGTTCCTCGGTCAATGGAAACTGAGCAGAATCTACCAGGTCCGTCAAGTGGCGGGTGGCTGTCTCAATTTGATATATCTCCTTCAGCAAGCCGCTTGAGTTCCGGTGCTCTTTCTTCTTTGACTCGTCCAGGATCCGGTCGTAAAGTGAGGCAACTGCAGTGCTCCATGTAAATTGCTTCGGGATTGGAAAATGAATGTTTAAACCCCTATCCTGACAAGGAATAGCTGCAACAAGGGTCCACAAAACAAACAAAAGAATACAATTCATTGTATAAACAGAAACTGAAAGCCCTTTATTTGCAGCAATCTCATTTGCACGAGGTGGAACCAGGTTATTTGCAATGGACTGTAGTTGCTTGGCTGCAGACCAGGACCTAGAGACACTCCATGAATGTGATCTTGAATGCCTAGTCGAATGACTATCCTTGCTCGAGTTATGCCTCCCAAAAGATCTATGACGTTGAGAAAAAACAGATCCCGATTCTTTCTCATCAATCATTGCCAGTGCTAAATCCATCAGTGCCTTTCTTGCCCTCCTAAACTGCCCTTCGGTCAATGGTCGCTTATTTGAACCCAGAGCACAACTCACAATTTCCAGTTGCTTTTGCCACATACGGATAGTTTCAATCCCATCCCGACCCGCATTACAAATGTCTAGTGCCTTGACCGACCTCTCAATGAATTCAGATGTCATACGATCCATGGGAGGTTTCGATAACTGATCTTTATTATTCAACAGAATGGCTCTGAATTCATCATGGCAGCAGATAAATGCAGTGAGGAGCTTCTGCATCCAATCAATCGAGAGCAATTCATCATCACCGGCCCCAGAAAGTTCATTAAAACGATCTGTAACACGCTTTTGGAATGATCCAAGCTCTAGATTACACGAATCCGATTCATGACTTGCTTCCACAGAATGAACCTGGTCCTGCCTCATACCAAACAACGATCTGCCAAATGACGAAAACGATGAAGAAGAAGGGCTCTGATTTTCCGTTGAAGGCATTCTCACAAACCCACAACCCTCAGCCAAACCCCCCTCAAGATCCTCACAACACTTAACCAGAGTCACACAAGATCACATGAAACCCATCAAAAACAGCTCTGCATTAATGTCACCTCTTTCAGTTCTATTTCCTACAAGTAACTGAATCCAATTAATTCAAAACATAATCAAACATTCAATATTATCAATTATCCAATTCAAAACCTAATACAGTAATCAAAACACCAATCACAACAAACAGATCAAGCAAATTCCAATATTAAAATCAAAACCCATATCAGAAAAATTCTCAAATTTCAATCCTAACACTTCCAACATCACTTTTAAACAACAAAAAACTATACAAAAATCAAACCCCAAATAAAAATCAAACCTTTATTAGAATTTTCCAATACCCAGATACCAATAAGTTCATACAATCTTCAACAACAACTTAACCAGCATGATTATGAAAAAAAATCAATAAAAAATAAACAAAAAATAGTGCAAAAAATTGAATGTGAGAGAGCTATAAAAAGAAGGTACCTTTGAAGTGAAAAAGAGTAGAATCGAGAAAACAAAGATCATGGGCTCAGATAGGAAGAGTAAAAAAAGGGGAAAATGGCGAATCCCGAAACCCTAGCGAAAGACCAAAGCAAGCTTTGGTTAACGCCACCAGTTGAGTTGAAGGGAAGCGTAATCGGAATGTTACTGCTCACAATACTGACAACACTGCATTTTTTGTTTTAAGAATAATAAAAGAATATTTGCATATTTCTAGTGTTCTTTTCATTTAATTTTTTCTTTTGACCAAAATTTTGTGTTTTTTATAGGAAGGTTTGAAATACAAACTTGCATGTAGTATGTATTGTTCCTAACAAATGATCTAAATTCACTAGCACAAAATTGTGTTTTGTCTAAAGTTTTTTTTACTCTTAAAATATGTGCAATTTTTAATTTAATTTATTTGATTTCATGCTATTATTAATTTATTCCATTGAAGAATACATGTTCGTCTATCTTTATTTTTCTATTGTACTTTGTTGTATTTACATTTTCTCTTAATTTTGGATTTTAATCTGAAAAAAATAGATTGTTATAGAAATTTTTTTAGACCAAATGTATTCAATTACATGATAGTTAGATTTTAAATTTCTTATAATTTAGATATATATTTAAATGTGAAAAAAATTAGTGTCTTAAAGATAATTTTGTTAAAAAAAAGGTATCAATAAAAAGTAGTCAGTTGATCGTTAACTTTGAGGTTACCTTTATGCTCCATCTGTCCCGTAATAGATGACCCATTTGAAAATGTGTAATTTTGACTTAACTTACTTTGATCATATTTTTCTACTAATATACAAAGATAAATAATATCATATAAGATGTCATCAGATTCGTCTCGATGAGTATTTTCAAAATATCAAATTTCCATAATTTTTTATAATATATTATTCAAGATATTTAAGCTCAAAATTATGCATTGGTGTGCGTAATAGGGTCAACTGTATCATGTATTATGGGACGGAGGGAGTATTAACTCATTTAATAATTTTTTTTTTCGTCCGTTTCTAGGGGCTTCCGGTGGGTTGTTGACTTTATGGGATTCGACGGAGGTCGAAGTGTGGTCCTCAAGCAGTGTTGATCATGCTCTAAGCATTCATGGCCGATTTATTTCTTCTAATGAGGAGTTTCACTTGTTTAATGTGTACGTCTCTTGTAACGGTAATGAGAGACAAGTTTTATGGGATTCTTTGTCGAGTCGTCTTCAAGCGCTGCGGGGTAAGAAGGTGTGTGTTTGTGGTGACTTTAATGCGGTAAGGTGCATGGAAGAAAGACGATCCGTGAGTGCTTCTGGAGGTGTGTTGGATTTTGAACCTTTCAATCAGTTCATAGTTGAGAATGCGTTGATTGACTTGCCGTTGTGTGGTCGTAACTTTACCTGGTTTAAAGGGGATGGAAAGTCGATGAGTCGTATCGATCGGTTTCTTTTGTCTGAAGACTAGTGTTTAGTGTGGCTGAATTGTGTTCAAGTCGCTCTTTTCAGAGGGTTATCGGATCATTGTCCTTTGTTTCTTTCGGTGGACGAAGAAAATTGGGGACCGCGGCCATCTCGGTTCCTAAAATGCTGGTCAGGCAATCCAGGTTATAAAGAGTTTGTGAGGAATACGTGGAGGTCTTTTCAAGTGGAAGGGTGGGGCGGATACGTGTTAAAAGAAAAGTTCAAATTAATTAAATCAACTTTGAAAGATTGGCATGTGTCTCACTCGCAAAATTTACCTGCGCAAATTGCTGCTTTGAAAGAAAGAATGGCGGTTCTAGATGGGAGAGGAGAATTTAATGAGATGTTTGTAGATGACTGTAACGAATTGCATGATGCTTTGGCTAATTTGCACTCTGTGTCTAGGCTTAACATTAGTATTTGTTGGCAGCAATCGAGGAATCAATGGCTCCGTGAAGGTGATGCAAATACTAAATACTTTCACTCTATTTTGTCTTCGCGTCGCCGTCGTAACGCTATTTGCTCTGTGTTGTTTGACGGTGTGAGAATTGAAGGTGTTCAACCTGTTAGACACGCGGTGTTCAATCATTTCGCGCAGCATTTCAAGGCGCCAGATGCAGAGAGACCTAGTATTTTCCAATATGCAGTTTAGGACCCTGTCTGTGGGAGAGGGAGGAAGCCTTATCAAACCTTTTTCAGAGGGTGAAGTTAAGGAGGCTATTTGGGATTGCGATAGCTTTAAAAGTCCAGGTCCGGACGGAGTCAATTTTGGTTTTATAAAAGAATTTTGGATTGAGCTGAAAGATGACGTGATGAGGTTTGTTTCCGAGTTTCACAGAAATGGTAAGTTGGCTAAAGGTATTAATGCTACATTCATCTTGCTTATTCCGAAGGTGGATAATCCTCAGAGGTTAAATGACTTTCGACCAATTTCTTTGGTGGGAAGCATGTATAAAATTTTAGCCAAATTGTTGGCTAACATATTGAGGTTGGTGATGAGTAGTGTGGTGGCAGAGACGCAGTCTGCTTTTGTTAAAAATCGACAAATTCTTGATGGCATTCTTATAGCAAATGAGGTAGTTGATGAGGCTTGTAAACTCAAGAAGGAGCTTATGTTATTCAAAGTGGATTTTGAAAAAGCCTACGATTCCGTTGGCTGGGGCTATTTGGATTCGGTTATGAAAGGTATGTCTTTTCCAGTTCTGTGGCGGAAGTGGATTCGAGAGTGTGTGAGTACTGCTACAGCTGATGTTCTCGTTAATGGCAGCCCTACTGATGAGTTTCATTTACATAGAGATTTACGTCAGGGGGATCCCCTGTCCCCTTTTTTGTTTCTGATTGCGGCTGAAGGTCTCAACATATTGATGTAAGCTATGGTCGAGAATAATTTATTCACAGGGTATTCGGTTGGTACGGTTAATCAGGTTGTGGTATCTCATCTTCAATTTGCTGATGACACTCTGTTATTAGGAAATAAAAGTTGGGCTAATGTGAGGGCCCTCCGAGCTGCTCTTGTTATATTTGAATCTCTGTCCAGTTTGAAAGTGAATTTTAATAAAAGCATGTTGGTGGGTGTTAATATTTCTGATTCTTGGTTGCATGAGGTAGTGACGGTGTTCAGTCGTAAAGTGGGAAAAATTCCTTTTATGTACCTAGGCCTGCCTATAGGTGGTAATCCGTGGAGTCTAAAGTTTTGGGAACCAATCGTGAATCACATTAAATCTAGACTGTCGGGTTGGAATAACAGGTTTCTTTCTTTCGGTGGCCGTTTGATCCTCCTCAAATCAGTTCCAACATCTCTGCCTGTCTATGCTCTTTCTTTCTTCAAAGCTCCATCAGGTATAATCTCTTCCATTGAATCTTTATTGAATAATTTTTTTTGGGGTGGGAGTGAGGATTGTAGAAAAGTTACTTGGATAGGTTGGAATACCTTATGTGCTAAAAAGGAGCATGGAGGTTTGGGGGTTAGGAAGTTGAAGGAGTTTAATGTTTCTTTACTAGGTAAATGGTGTTGGAGGATGTTAGTTGACAGAGAAGGGCTGTGGTATCATGTTTTAGTCGCCCGTTATGGCGAAGTAGGTGGGAGGTTGGAGGTGGGGGGCCGGAGTGTTTCTTCGTGGTGGCGGGAGGTAGGTAGGATTCGTGATGGTGACAGTGACATAGGTGGAGGGTGGTTCGGTGATAGTGTTAGACGGAGGGTGGGTGATGGTGCTGCGACTTTGTTCTGGTCGCATAGGTGGATTAGAGGTTCCCCGTTTTGTGTGTGGTTCCCTCGTTTATTTGACTTAGCAGAGAACAAAACCATTACAGTGGCTTCTTTGTTCTCTCTGGGGCTGGAGCAGGGTGGGGAGGGGTGGAGTTGGAGGCGTAGGCTGTGGGCGTGGGAGGAGGCGTTGCTAGAGGAGTGTAGGGTGTTACTATTTGATATCTCTTTAGTTCCTAATGTTTCAGATAGTTGGGAGTGGCTTCCTGATACTGCAGAGGAGTACTTCAAAAAAATTTATTTATTTTTATTTTTAACACACTTTAATATTAAATGCTATTTGTGTCAAAATGAAAGTCCTAAATATTAATGAAACAATTGAACATATGTTATCAATAAACTAAACAGAGTATGAATCATTTAATGAAACTGAGTTTGATTCCTCTATAAAACAATTATTGAATAGATTATATTTACGCTAAATTTTGAATTAAAATAAAGATTAATAACAATCCCCCTTAAAAAAACAATTCTAGTAGCCCTCTCCAATTGAAGAGAGAATCTAGAGGGCTAACAAAAAACATTAAATACTATTCAAAATACTTTTGAAAATATACTTTTTTTAGTTAGAGGATTGATAACAATTCTAGTGAAAAAAAGATTAATTATAATAAACTGCTAAGAAATAGGTAATTTTTTAGAAAGATTTGTTTTTAGGGAAATTTTTCAGAAAGATTAATGGTTAATTGAATTTTATTTCAGTTGGGAAAAGAAATTAATGAAAGACTTCAGTTCAATTGTATACTCACATGAATTGATAAGGATTGATGGGAAAGTTGGAGGGGTTAACATGACCCGACAAAGTCATGATTCTGAATTGAAGTCCCATCTTCCATTGGCTCGTGATAAGTTACAATATTTGGGGTCAAGATGAATGGTTTAATAAATATACTGATTAATTAATCGCAACAACACTCTATACAAGATATAACATACACATTTTATACTATAAAATTACAAAATACGTTTGATTTGCTAAAATAGAGAATCAAACAAGTTCTGAACACACTCTATGTAGTAAGAGATCGGACAAAAAAATAAATTGTTGTTCTTCAATAAACTATGAGGTAGTTTTTTTTTCCCCATACTACACAATATTAAAATACCAAAAATCCCCTTTTAATTTTATCTTGTCTTGTGCTATTTCATCATGTCTAATAATACTTTGAGTTAAGGTTTAAAAAAGTTAAAAGTCTTGAATTCAAATTAAACGAACAAGCAAATATTAATCTAACAATTAATTTTTTTCGATTCAATCTAACAACTAATTAATTCAATCTAACAACTAATTATTTCATGAAAACAGAAAAATAATGAAAAGAGTACAATTCATAAAAAAAAAAAAAATTAAAGTTAGGTTACTTTGTTGATTATTCTTATTCTTCTCTCACTCGTGTTGAGCCCATCATCATGACCTATGAAACCCAGATACTCCAAAACGAAGACATACCCGTATCAGATACTGATACTTCACGGATACTCGCGGATACGTACCCACGAAGTATTGGAATTAATTATTTTAATTTTTAATAAATATTTTATCGGATACTTATGTGATACACCATAGATACACCAGGATACTTCTAAAATACTTCACAAATACGTATCCTAGAAAAAGATGAAGAGTAAAAAAGTGAGGCAATGTTGTAAAAATTCATTATAGATGTATGTGATTCAATTTTAGATATGCATCAATAGAATTGTTTCTCGATGAAACACTTTAAATTATACTTCTTGTGGATGAACGTAGCGAGAGAGGTGATTCAGTTAATCAACATTCAATAAAATTTATGTTGAATTCTTTTAATGATGTTTCTCTCGATATCCCAACATATGAAAATGTAATATAATTTATAAGAAAACTTTTAAAAAAATTATTTTGATCACATGTATTATTTTTTAAAAATTATAACTTTTATAATGATTCAATAATGAAGAGTAATCAGTGTTAATTTTCTTCAAGTATTTTACATACATATAAGTTTTATTATAAATTTTTGTTAACGTATCCTAACCGTATCGTATCCTAAATTTAAAAAAATCCACGTATCCGTGTACGCGTATCGTATCGTACCCGCACCCGTATCCGTATCGGGGATTCACTATGCAGCGCAATTTTTCCTTTTTTATTATATTTTTTTGTTTGTTTGAGAAAATTAGTATTTTTCTATAATAACTTTATTTAATTGACAATTCGTCGTCAACTGTTGGTCACATCACATTCTAGAAAGAAAAAGAAGACCCAAATTAATAATTATGAATACACACCTCGATTAAAACAAGGCATTAGATGGCATTTTTTTTTTGGGGAAATGTTAACTTGTATCCTTAATGACACATGTTAATGAACTTATTATAAAAATATGTGTATTAAAAGTCTTGCAGTCAATTTCTTAAAGTTTGATTATTATGTTTTCCAAGACAAAGTAGTTCATTAGGGGTGGATTTTAAGGTGAACCATCAACCAAGTGGTTCATGATGAACCATTAAAAAATGCCATCAGATTAAGTAATTCCAAGAGATCTTATTATGTACCACTCACACAATAATTTTTTTCCTTCTTTCACCTCTCTTCCTCTCTTCATCAAATTATCCCAATTCACAAAAATGTA
>Ga0228710_1009348_pt1 | contig 13644 bp, 6 predicted proteins | sample MedpolnodulmetaG_FD_177995 | JGI IMG/M metagenome (GOLD analysis project Ga0228710, IMG submission 177995) | Root nodule microbial communities from Medicago polymorpha collected in Santa Monica, California, United States - pink nodules | ecosystem: Host-associated > Plants > Roots > Nodule...
TGGAGGATTGCCAATAGCTGCTAAGACAATAGGAGGACTTTTACGTTCAAAGGTAGATATAACAGAGTGGACTTCAATTTTGAACAGCAACATATGGAACTTAATATCACTATTGGAGTCAAAATATCCCCCTCTTATTTTATTGACTTCAATATAATTTTGTTCATCCAAATATAGTTTTTGTTCGGTTCTATTAGCCTCTAATTATAAGACACATTATTTTTTTAGCACTGTTATTTTGATCAAGTTCAATTAATACATGTTAGTTTTGAAATTAGTTCTTGCATACGATGACTGTATATCCAAATGGTGCACATGTTATAGGGACTAGAATCAACATAATATATATGCTTTGCATGTAAGTTAATGTCTACTTAGTTAACATGTTTCTTGAAATTAGTTCTTATATACTTCAGTATTCACTGTGCTGTCAACCTTTGGAGAAAGTGTGAAGGATTGATTGCTATGTAAAAATCTATAAGCAGAATGAGTTTTTTAACCTTGGAAGGATTGCATAAATATATCCTTTTATGATTTGACCTAATTATTTTTCATCTTCATTATTTTTTGGCTGGCTCCTCCTATGCTTTCTAAATGTATAGTTTCTCATCATCTTTAATAAAAGATCAGCAAGGTTCTATTAAGTTGTTTTTATGTGTCCATAGACAGATTAAGGGCATGTTTTGGATCAGGTCATTATCTATTGGTATAAGTACTAGTGAGACTATTTGAAAGAGCTTATGGAAATTGCTTATTACTATAACTGAATTCTCTCATGTTAAAACTTCACATTAATTTTTTGTTGTTACATGACTGACAATTTTGTAAATACAAAATTTCATGTGATGAGGTCATGTAAAATCTGAACTAATACTAGTACCTTATCAATATTGATATGAACTGTGAATTGATTTTTCTTATTTTCTTTTATTGAATCCCCTTGATGATAGTGTCATATTAATAAACTTACTCATGTCAGGAATAAGCCTACACATATTTGACTAAATATAAATATCATGGTTCAATTTAGGGTTGTGTTTATATTGTTGATGCTTACAAAGTCTATTGGTCAAGCTGTGCTAAAGGAGTTCTCCATCATTATGAGAAAGAACATTCTAGATCACATCTTACATGCATGTTTCCAAACAGAGAACATGAAAATAGCATTTTGCTTTTTGTGTTTTCATTTTAAAGTTTTAACTTAACTTCAATTTTTGTCCCAATTTCTTATAAGATTGAGTTTACTACTTCCATCTAGCCTTTTTTATGACAACAAAATGCATGAAACTTGCTGCTGCAGATGTTTATCTTGCTGGTACTGTTATGTTTATTTTTGGTATGGGCTTATATGGATTGTTCATCAGAAACACACCTCATGATGTGTCACCTTCTGACGATCGTGCCCTTAAAGGATCATCTCTTTTCTGAATGTTTGCTTTGAAGGTAACTATAAACCCTATAATCATGTAGGGGGTATGGTCGCAATCCTCCGCTCACTCTATGAGTAACTCTAATCGGTTACTCCGTTTCATAACTCTATAGACATTTTATTTTAGCAATCCAATTGTTGAATTATTTTAGATCATCATGTATGTAATGTCTCATTTTCAGGAAAGGCCTAAGTGTATGACTCTTCTTGTAAAAATGTTTGAGAGGAGCAAAATGGTTGTCATTACCACAGGATTAGATTTACTAAGTTATTCGGTCTGTATTTTCTTATAACCGGCATCATTGTATATCCTACATAATTTGCACAAGCAAGAGTAGAGTGTACTAGGCATTGTAATATTCTCAAATCGTATCTGTAAGTGAACACTAATACCATTATAAACTTCTGTTCATTATACAGCACTAATTGACATTGATGGTTGAACCTTCCGCTCACACCAGCTATCACTTGTCATATAATGGTTGAACATTAATCCATAAGTTCTGATAAAATCCTTAACGAAGAATTTTCCTAATATTTTTTATATAGATTTGTAAAACTAAGCTGAAATTTGAAGGGCATAAAAACACATCAAAGTATTAAAACCTTGTCTCCACACCAGAATAACATAATTTTTTCATTTTTCTAATATCCTTAAATGATATTAATAGGAAATAATTGAAAGAGGTGGCCCTCAATTAACAGTACTACATTAATATTCAAACTTCAATTGCTATCATTGGGTCCACCAATTCAGCTTCATTGTGAAGAGTCAAGTGGAAAATAAATTTAAAGGACTGATTTCCTTCTCTTTTTTGTTCGAGTTAACACCGATCAAGTCACTATCTTAGCGGTGAGGACAAAGAGAATCGTAAGCTTCTATTTCTAAAAGTAAATAACCATCATCATTAGAGTTTCGAACAATTTTCAAATACTAGTCGATCCATAATTGACTATATATTGAAATGGTCCACAATTTATCATTCAAACTACAAAGAGGCCAATTGCTTTTAAAGTGTGCAACTTTTCTATGTATATCTATTATTTTGTCTGATGTGGGTCCATAAACAAGCATTATTACTATTACTATGCATTCACATGTGAGTGTTTTTGAGTCTATCTTTACCATATGATACTGGTATATTTAAAGATTCTGATGGCTTCAATAAACAGTGCAACTTTTTCTTTGCATCAATTATTTTGTGGGATGTGGGTCCAATATTAACAAATAAGTCTTCTTGAGTTTTCCTTTTACTATATGCATTTCCAACCATTCAAAAACAGCACTGTTAGTGTTATCCATTCATTCACAAGCGAGTCTTCTTTGAGTCTTTGCTCCTTACTGCAATCCCTTAATCTTTCATAGATCTTCATTTCCATCAAAATTCCATACCTTAACAATATCAACAGAAGATGGCTGCAACTATGATAGGAGGTGCTTTTCTCTCTGCAACTGTTCAGACCTTAGTTGAGAAACTTTCTTCAACTGAGTTTCTTGATTACATCAAAAATACCAAGCTGAATGTCTCACTCTTGAGGCAGTTACAAACAACCATGCTCAATCTTCAGGCTGTACTAGATGATGCAGAAGAGAAGCAGATCAGCAATCCCCATGTCAAACAGTGGCTTGATAACTTGAAAGATATTGTCTTTGATGCTGAGGATTTGCTCAACGAAATCAGTTATGATTCCCTGCGATGCAAGGTGGAGAATAAACAATCTCAAAACAAAACTAATCAGGTGTGGAACTTCCTTTCATCTCCTTTTAATAGGTTCTACAGAGAGATCAATTCTCAAATGAAGATCATGTGTGAAAGCCTGCAATCGTTTGCACAGAATAAAGATATACTTGGTTTGCAAACTAAAAGTGGTAGAGTTTCTTGTAGAACACCTTCAAGTTCAGTGGTAAATGAATCTGTCATGGTGGGTAGGAAGGATGACAAAGAGACAATAATAAACATGTTGCTATCACAAAGAGACACAACCCATAATAATATAGGCGTTGTTGCAATTTTGGGCATGGGAGGTTTGGGAAAAACTACCCTTGCCCAACTTGTTTACAATGATAAAGAAGTTCAACAACATTTTGACATGAAGGCGTGGGCTTGTGTGTCTGAGGATTTTGATATTATGAGAGTAACCAAGTCTCTACTTGAATCGGTCACTTCCACAACTTGGGATAGCAATAATCTTGATGTCCTTCGTGTTGAGTTAAAGAAAAACTCGAGGGAGAAAAGATTTTTGTTTGTGTTGGACGATCTGTGGAATGACAATTATAATGATTGGGGTGAATTAGTAAGTCCCTTCATTGATGGAAAACCTGGAAGCATGGTGATTATAACAACGCGCCAGCGAAAAGTTGCTGAGGTGGCACGCACGTTTCCTATACATGAACTAAAACTTCTATCAAATGAAAATTGTTGGTCTTTACTCTCAATACATGCATTGGGCAGTGATGAGTTTCATCACAGTACAAACACAACCCTTGAAGAAATAGGCAGAAAGATTGCAAAAAAGTGTGGAGGATTGCCAATAGCTGCTAAGACAATAGGAGGACTTTTACGTTCAAAGGTAGATATAACAGAGTGGACTTCAATTTTGAACAGCAACATATGGAATTTAACAAATGTTAATATTCTTCCTGCTTTGCATTTGAGTTATCAATATCTTCCTTCTCATTTGAAAAGATGTTTTGCATATTGTTCAATTTTTCCAAAGGATTGCCCACTTGATAGGAAGGAATTGGGTTTGTTGTGGATGGCAGAAGGCTTCCTTGATTGTTGTCAAGGGGGAAAAGAGTTGGAGGAATTAGGTGATGATTGTTTTGCTGAATTGTTATCGAGATCGTTAATTCAACGATTAACCGATGATGACCGTGGAGAAAAGTTTGTCATGCATGACCTTGTCAATGATTTAGCTACATTCGTATCAGGAAAAAGTTGTTACAGGCTTGAATGTGGTGACATCCCTAAAAATGTTCGTCACTTCTCATATAACAAAGAATACTATGACATTTTCATGAAGTTTGAGAAATTATACAATCTCAAATCCTTACGAAGCTTTCTATCCACTTACTCCAATATGAACAATTGCTTATCCTTCAAGGTGGTTGATGATTTGATCCCATCACAAAAAAGGTTGCGTGTTTTATCACTTTCAAGGTATACAAATATCACCGAGCTACCAGATTCAATTGGAAATTTGGTGCAATTGCGGTATCTAGATATCTCCTTCACTAAAATCAAAAGTTTGCCGGATACAACATGTAACCTTTACAATTTACAGACCTTGAATTTATCAAACTGTAAGGCTCTCACTGAATTACCAGCACATATTGGAAATTTAGTCAGGTTACGTCACCTTGATATAACTGGGACTAACATAAGTGAGGTGCCTGTGGAAATTGGGAGACTAGAAAACCTTCAAACTCTCACACTATTTTTAGTGGGTAAGAGACATGTAGGGTTAAGTATCAAAGAACTCAGGAAATTCCCAAACCTACACGGAAAACTTACCATCAAGAACCTGGATAATGTTGTTGATGCCAGAGAGGCACACGATGCCAACCTGAAAAGCAAAGAGAAAATTGAGGAGTTAGAGCTGATATGGGGAAAACAAAGTGAAGACTCGCGAAAAGTGAAAGTTGTTCTGGATATGTTGCAACCACCAATAAATTTGAAGAGCCTGAATATTTGCTTGTATGGTGGGACAAGCTTTCCGAGTTGGTTGGGAAATTCTTCGTTTTCGAACATGATATCCCTCTGTATCGGTAATTGTGAATATTGTGTGACACTTCCACCCTTAGGGCAGTTACCTTCTCTTAAGGACCTAGAAATAAGTGGTATGGAGATGTTGGAGACAATTGGCCTGGAGTTCTATTATGTCCAGATTGAAGAAGGTTCTAATTCTTCCTTCCAACCATTTCCATCCCTTGAGCGTATAACATTCGACAACATGCCAAATTGGAATGAATGGATTCCCTTTGAAGGCATACAATTTGCTTTTCCTCATCTTAGAACTATGGAGTTACATAATTGTCCTAAACTAAGAGGACATTTGCCTAGCAACCTTCCTTGCATAGAAGAAATTGAAATATCAAATTGTTCTCATCTATTGGAAACACAGCCCACTTTGCATTGGTTGTCTTCAATTAAAAACATTAATATCGGTGGGATTGGTGAAAGGACCCAATTGTCATTGCTTGAGAGCAATTCTCCATGTATGATGCAAGATGTAGTAATTGAAGAGTGTGTTAAGCTATTAGATGTGCCAAAATTGGTTTTGAGAAGCACTTGTCTTACAAACTTGAAACTCAAATCACTTTCTTCTCTCACTGCATTTCCCTCAAGTGGTCTGCCCACTTCATTGCAATCACTTGATATTGAAAATTGTGAGAATTTATCCTTCCTACCACCTGAAACGTGGAGCAATTACACATCACTTGTCAGTCTTTGGTTATGGAGTAGTTGTGACGCACTTACATCCTTTCCACTTGATGGTTTCCCTGCGCTCCAAACACTTTGGATACGTGAGTGTAGGAATCTGGATTCCATTTATATTTTAGAAAGGTCTTCACCTCAGTCGTCGAGCCTCGAATCACTTGGAATCAGATCCCATGATTCAATTGAATTATTTGTAGTCAAGCTTAAGATGGACACGCTTGCCGCTCTTGAAGTGTTGATTCTAGATTGTCCAGGGTTGTCATTTTGTGAAGGAGTTTATCTACCTCCCAAATTACAAGAAATTCGGATTTATTCCCAGAAAACAACGCCGCCGGTTACGGAATGGGGTCTCCAATATTTGAAAGCTCTTTCAAGCTTGCAGATTGGAAAGGGTGGTGATGATATATTTTACACCTTGATGAAGGAGTCGTTGCCACCCATCTCCCTTGTGTCTCTTCATATCATGGATCTCTATGAAATGAAGTCCTTTGATGGAAATGGGCTTCGACAGCTGTCCTCTCTCGAAGATCTCCATTTTTGGGAATGTCGACAGCTTGAGTCATTGCCAGTAAACTGCCTCCCTTCCTCGCTGAAATCACTTGAATTTTTAAATTGTGAAAAGCTTGAGTCATTACCAGAAGACAACCTCCCTAACTCTCTTGAGCTACTGCGCATTGTGCGATGTCCATTGTTAGAAGAAAGGTATAAAAGGAAGAAACATTGGTCCAAAATTGCTCACATCCCTGTCATATCAATAAATTACCAAGTCACAATATCTTGAGGACAAGTTGTGTTCCCATTTTCCGGTACGTTTTTATTTTCCACAAGATATCTCACAACATTTTCATATCATGTCATGCGGTGTAGACTCTGTTCCAATAATCAATCTCTGCTACGTATGTATTTTTTATGTTTTTTAATTCCCAGAATCAATTGATATAGAACTACACAAGTCATGTTGGAAAACTGGTTTCTTATTAATTTTTGTGCTTTGGTCTGTAATATTTGCACAGAATCAAATTTTATGCACCTTTGGAGCTAATTAAAGAAAAATCCTGATTTGATCTTTTCAGGAGATCAAGGCCTAACTGGATGAAAATCAGCTCACTTGATGAATTGAAGAAAAGTGCTTATTTGATTCTTTACGGTGAACTTATTCGATAGGAGCAAAATGCATGGTTGTCATTGATTGCCACAAGATTGGATTCAATTAGCTAATATTCAGTTTGTATTTTATCATCATTCGAATGCGTCTTTGTATGTTTCAAAATAACCTGCTGATCGGGTTTGTAGTATTCTTGCTTTGTAGCTTTAAGCGAATGTTCATATGATACTGTTTGAAATCTTCTGTTCCACTGATTTGTTTGTAGAAGAATGAATGTTGTTATTGGTTCTAAATATTGGAAACTTGTTTGAGTAACATAATGATTGATTTTTATGGAAGACCATAAATTGTATGGAGTTTGTATTTTCATAAAGGATTGAGTTCAAAATCAGAGAGAGGACAACACACACACTATGTTAGTACAGTTTTGAGAATTGAGAACAGTTTGATTTGAAGTAGCATATAGATGTGAATTTCACAATGAACAATATAACCACAAAGCAATGATATATATATAGAGTTGATGGATAGATTAGTGTCAAATAAGAAAGAAATAGAAAGTAATTGATGTTAGTTAAAAACAGATTTAGTTAATTTTCTGTGTTAGTTTATATTTCTGTTAAGAGTTAATTTAGACTATTTATGCAAAAAAAAAAAAAATTAAAAAATGACTGCAGGGTTAAATAAGCAATTTATTTTTTATAATCATTTTATTGATCCCAGTCTGAAATTAGATTTTACAATCAATTGCAATTCAGTTGCAATTTAGACTATTTTATCACAATAACATGTATGACCTTTTTAAACTCAATCTTCTCAAACATACCAGCCTTACCATATCCATCAATTATGGAATTCTATGTCACACTGTTACATTCAATGCCCAAATATGACATATCCGCAAGAACGCGTTCAATTAAATCTAATCGACAAAACTTTGCACAACAACTTATAAGAACAGAATATCTATATACATCTGGTTTGCAATCAATAATTGATTTCATATCATCAATAATAGAAACTGTGTGACGAAAAAACCACTTCAACCATAAGCACTTACAAGAGCAGTGAAGACATCGACAGTAGTCTTAAGCCGTCCAAACAACATGGGCTCAATAGATCTGACTAGCCTCTTTAGGTTGCTTGCAAATGCTAATCATCATCAACTGCTTTGTATAAGTCTGGCTTCTCGGTTCATACCAATATTGATTTCAAAGAAGTTCGAAAATGTGCAAAAGGAAATTGATCATGTTACACGACAAAACTGAAGGTTAATAGCTTTAATCAATTGCAGCAATGTTTCGCCGCCTAAGACAAAATCCAGTCATGTTTAACATTGCAAACTACCATGTCTCTAAGTGTTACTAGTTTTGCAAAATATGCTTGGATTGCATGAACTCATGCAAGTAGAAGTAGCTGAATGAAAGGATGCAAGTAGAATTAGAAACTGACCAGACTAAAAAAATTAACAGCATTGAAGTTAGAAGTTCACCAGTTCTCTCAAATTCATGATTTTCCTAACACATTCAGACTATATCTATCCAAATTAAAACTTTCAAGGGTCACAACTCATTTCCGATTTCCTGAATAAAATATCACGGTTGAAACACTTTTTCATATTATTTATTGAAAAAGAGGCAATCAATAAAATACATTATTCCAATAGCCACCAGTTCTACAAAAAATGTAAAAACTATTAATCTTTGCATTGCATTAAATCCAAAAACTAATCATCAAAACATGAAAATGAATAAATACACTTAAGAAACATCACCTCTTTGTGACACGTCACCTCAGTGACACCAAGAACTAGACACTGAAAACTAATCCAAAAACTAGACACTGTCATGTGACACCAAGTTCAGCCACATCATTTCATTTCATCGATGGCATATTATGCCAAGATTTTATGACATCATTAAGAAACATCACCTCTTTGTGCGAGGTTTGTAAGAGTGAGTGCATTACTATGTTGTAATTTTCCTCCAACAATGAAGATTTCAACATATATGCTAGTAACAGAGAACATGAACCTTCATTCAAGAAAATTGGTATCATGACCATATGAGGAGACATTAGGACACAAATTATAAGGAGTGCAGAACTCAAACAACCATAGATGTTGATATTGAGTACCAATCTTTCTCATACGAATGAGTTTAAGATTAGTTATTAAGGAACTCAATTTTTTGAACACAAGCCTAGCATTCTAGGGACTTTTGAGTGGAAACAACCCGAACACATTTCAAGAATATCATCATTAGGAAGAAATAAGAAAGCAGCAAACAGCACAAATAGCATAAATGTTGGAACATATGTGGAAATTGACTAATTGACTAAACACAAATTCCCACAACGGGTAGAACTAGTGTAGTGTGAATTGAAAAAAGTGGAAGTCCCACATCGGATGGATCACACATTAGTAGTGTTTATATAGTGGGGGTGTACCTGTAATTAATGGGGGTACATAATTAAGTGAACGAAGTAAGCACTAGAAAAAATATATATTGATATATATTTTAGTTTCATAATTAAGTACTTTAGTTTCATAAAATAGCTGAAAATGGTATATCATGCATGCTATAATATTGAGTACATCGCATAAATCACACCTTTTGAACGTACAATATTCTGCCCATGAGGTCATTCCGAAAAAACTCCCTTACAAACTTAGTATCGTGCATCCAATCAAGTGTGTATTGCTTTCATGTGAAACATATAAAGTTTCACGTGAATGAAATAAAAGACTTTACAGATTTTGTAATTATAGTAAAATGAAACATAAAATATGTACGGTATGTACCGCAAACTTTGTTGGTAGGTACCCCAGAGATGATGTTCCGTCATATCTTTCTACATGTGTTAGTTTACAACACACTAGATTAATGACCTATAAAATAACTAGGAAACTAATTATACATGTTCTATTAAAGTTAACTAAATATAAAAAACCATTATGCAATTTATAACTGACCCGGACAATCAGGTATTAGAGTTTTGAGAGTTTTCTTATATCCCAGGACCCCAAGTTCACTTTTTGCCAATATTTCCTCCCTCTGTAAGTGTCATAACACATGTTGATGATGAAAATAAACAGTTGTATGAATTAAATTAAATAATATCACATTTCATTATCAACAATAAATATGTACGCTGTCAAATATGCTCCTATATCATTGATAACCATGTATGGGAATGAAATGATTGAAAGAGAAAAATACGGTAAAAAAAATACATATTCATATTAAACTAAATTACCTAACATAATTAATGATTAAAATTCTAGTCAAAATGAAATGATAACCTTTGGTATAGTAACACCGTCTTTAATCCTTTCAAGCCAAGTTGGATTCATTGGTTGGTAGTTAACATAGCAATCACTTTCATGTTTCTTTCTATGAAAGTAGGTGTGTTGTTGCAGTTTTAGCCATCCTTGGTCGGTTTGTTTATGTTGTTTGCTGCTTTCTTCCCTAGTTAAAAAAATTAACAACAAAAATTAGCATGTAATAACAAATTTTAAAAAAATAAGTGATATAATACATGATAACTAATTTTATTTTTTTTATAAATAACCATAACAAATACAACACAAGACTAATTTATTTTTTATATAAATAACCATAACAAATACAACACAATAAATAACCATAACAAATGCATTGAGAGGATCAAAAGAATAAACGAAGTTGGAGACAATTTTTATATCAAAAGTAATTTAAGGTTAAAAAGTTCATTTAGATGATATCTCATGAAGGTTGAAACATAACAGATAGGTTCCTGTTGCCACGATTTTTAGAATATCTTATTTTTTGAATAGGGTAAAGAATTTGTTCACAACAAAATTATTTGCTAGTTCCTCAAAAAAATTGTTAGAAGGATGGATATTACAACTCAAATTCACTTCTATGCAAGAATACAATAGAATACACATGTAAATTCATAGAATGTTCAAGAACTAGTCGGTTAGTGCAGCATTTGGCAATAGCTTGTTTTTATTCATTTTTATACTTCTATCTATATATGATTACACAAAAAAAAAAAGTATATTACAATTCAATTGCACTTTCAAATTGACCTAGGTGAGAGGACAACAAATTGAGTTTCAACCTCTTTCTTCTGTGGCTCTGCAGTTTTTTCACATATACATAACAAATTCCTCTGGTTTTTTGGGCCATTAAACCTCTTAGCCTTTCTACTTTTTCGAGCCATGGATGGGTTTTTTTGTTGTTTTTGTCTTGGGTAATTAATTTGATGAGAGATGATTACGTATGGCAAGTGTATAAGCATACCCACGATCTCCTTTTTTTTTTCTTTATATAGTTAAAGTAAGATAAATTAAAAATAGTGTATTAAAATATGGGCAACAAATAGTGGTTAAAATATGGACATTAACTCCATACAGGGAAGAAAAAAAATAAAAAATAAGCCCCACAGAATGAAAAACATAAATAGATTGAAAAGATGGAAAAGAAAGAGAGAATACATACTCTTAAACAGTTATGCATATGCATCCTACATGAAACACCTATTACTCCTGTCAATCCAAGTTAACAACCTTCATCAATATGTCCATTGAAACACAACCCTCTTATTCTTCGAAAAACAAAGATGAAAACTACGTACCTTTTAAGCACATCAATTTGGCTTTGAATGTGATAAATAATGAATCTACAATTGATTCATCATGGCTACCAGAAAATCACTCATTGGTTCTGCTTCACTATATGCATTAGACAAATAGTGATGAGATATTAGTCGCTAATAACCTCAAATAATAACTTCATTGATCTTGTTCCACTAGTTCATCTTCCTTTTCCACTTCTCTTCTCTGCTCCGTTTTCTCCCCTGTTCCATACCCATACCTTTTCTTTTATTTTCTTTTCCCTTCGTCCACCATGCACAACACTCCCTATTTCTTATCCTTTCCTTTCCTCTCTGATTTCTCTCTCGACCCTCTTCCCCCTTTTTCTTTTTCTTCCTCCCCTTTCCTTTTTTTCTTCCCCTTTCCTTTAGAAGCCTCTAGACCATTTCATAGTTAATACTATTATTATTATTATTATTAACTTTAGGTATATAATAACTCTACATTTTTTTTCCTTCTTATGTGGACACCACTTCAAACATGATTATTATTATTATAAAAAAAATTATCTCTAACTACTCAACTTCTTAAAAACAATTAAATGCGTAACTATCCCTTTTTTTTCTAATTAAATGTGTAACTAAATTGTTGTAATTTGCCTTCATATTTGTGATGTTGGAAACTCATAATCGTGGCACGATTTTTTGAGTGGCGTGTCACGATTTTCTTGGTAGAATGGATGGTTTCTGCTGGAGGAAAATCGTGGCGCAATTTAGCACTGGCGTGACGCGATTTCTAGATAAGGCCGTTGTACCTTGTGTCGTATGCTTCAATCGTGACGTGATTGTTCATTAGCGCGATGCGATTTCGTCTGTCACTGTGTACTATATAAGTGTTTCTTTGCAGTTTTTGAAGGAGAGCTTGAAGTGAGAGAAACTTGGATTACAAAGGAGGTAACTTTAGGGTTGAGTGTCTTTGTAATGAGGTTCTCTTGGGTTGGGAAACATTGTAAACACCTTGGGTAATGAGATTTCACCATTCGAAGGATCAAAAGCTTCCTTTTGTGTTTTTCTCTTAGGATTCATTGAGAGTGTGGGTGATATGAAAGTGGGTAGAAATTAGTTCTTGTTCTTTTGTGAGCTTTTAAGCTAACCCATTTGTAACACTTTCATCTTAGTGGATTGTAGGGCTGCTCTCTCCGCTAGAGTAGGTCATATTGGACCAAACTGGGTTACCATCTTGGTGTGTTTGTTCCTTTCTATCATTGGTTATCTTTATTGCTTTGATTATGCTTGTGGTGTTGCTCTACACTTAGATTTAGGTCTGTTTTTGTTGTTGTTGCTTGCAGACACTTTATCCATTGATTACCACTTCCTTTGCACCACACATCTTTGTTATTCATTGGTGTGATTTTGTCCGAATGCACAACAATTGGCGCCCACCATGGGGCAAAGGCGTTATTGACATAGTTGGTATCATGGGTTCAAAGTGGGACATCGAGAAGTTCACCGGAAGTAATGATTTCGGGTTGTGGAATGTTAAGATTCCAGTGGTTTTGACACAACAAAAGTGTGTAGAAGCATTGAAGGGTGAAGCGGCGATGTCGGCGAGTTTGACACAAGCGGAGAAGCGTGAGATGATAGACAAGGCCAAGAATGCCATTGTTTTATGTCTCGGGGATAAGGTCTTAAGGGATGTCGCGAGGGAAGCTACCGCGGCGTCGATGTGGGCTAAGTTGGAGTCATTGTACATGACGAAATCGTTGGCTCATAGGCAACTCTTGAAACAACAACTCTATTCTTTCAAGATGGTGGAGTCTAAATCAATCTCGGAGCAATTGGCGGAATTTAACAAAATTCTTGATGATTTAGCTAACATTGAAGTTAACATGGAAGATGAGGATAAGGCTTTGTTGTTACTTTGTTCATTACCAAAGTCTTTTGAGCATTTCAAGGATACCATCCTTTATGGTAAGGAGGGCACCACTACTTTGGAGGAGGTCCAATCGGCTTTAAGAACCAAGGAATTGACCAAGTTCAAGGACTTGAAGGTTGATGAAGGTGGTGAAGGCTTGAATGTTGCAAGG
>Ga0228710_1009349_pt1 | contig 13641 bp, 9 predicted proteins | sample MedpolnodulmetaG_FD_177995 | JGI IMG/M metagenome (GOLD analysis project Ga0228710, IMG submission 177995) | Root nodule microbial communities from Medicago polymorpha collected in Santa Monica, California, United States - pink nodules | ecosystem: Host-associated > Plants > Roots > Nodule...
GTTCATTCTTTTACGGGCATATCAACATGTATCACTTCTGTTACTTTCATATTATTTGATGCAGGCAAAGTGAAGTTGCTTTCATATAAAGAGGAAGAGAATTTCATATATCACGTCTGTTAAGAATAGGAAGATAATTAAATGGAAAATAATCAACCAAATGGCTTCCCTTGCTAGCTTAGCTTGTGTATATGTATGTTCAATTCGTTTTAAATTTTGTTCGGTAGCTATCGATAGATAAATCAACAATTGTATGTGTGATCACAATGATATTATCAATTGTAGAAATCAATTTTTTGCTATAATTTTAAGCATAAATTAAACAAATTGGATTGAGCAAAGACTAATATTGATTGCAGAAATTTTTCATAGGGACTTAAAAAAACTATTAAAATTAAGTAAGGACTAAACTTAGAAGGTCTCAATTTTATAGGGACCAAAAACATATTTAAAGGTAAAAAAAACAAAAATTGCCAGATCAGCAGTCCGTTTGGTGACTGGACAGAAAATTGACGGCATGGACTAAATTTAGTAACGGAGATAAAATGTGAGGATTTTAAAAACATTTACTTAAATGTAGGAACTATTTATCAAAAGTGCGCAAAATGTAGGGACTAAAAATATATTTAACCCAAAATTTTATTAAAATATATGAAGGTTAGACATGAGTTAACTAAAAAGCTTAAATAATATTTTGAAATGATCAAAAGCCTAAAGAATATTTTAGGAGGATTAAAATCAAATGTTGGTACACTGCCCATCTATTTATTTAACCCTACATATTCTTTTATCATGATTTGTATTTATTTGAAGGGTCATGTTAACTTATGCCCTTAAGGTACATGTTAAGCATTAAATTCTTGCCACTAATGGTAAGTATTAATTGCAAAAAATTAATATTAAATTTTTTAAGTAATAAATTAACACAATTTCCGATACAAGATTTCTATTAGTAGAATCCTTAATATGTGCCCTTAGGACACAAGTTAATATTTCCGTTTTTCGTATAAATTATTTTTCTGAATATGTAGTAACACAGGATAATCATTATGGCCACCGTTTCAAGAACAACTATAACTCAACAACAGACTTTTTGCCAAAAAAAATAAAATCAAAACACACAGCCAAAACAAATATGGCATCATACACTAATTTAAAGGTTTAAAAATTTAACTGTAAGTTTAAGAACATGATGATTGATGAGTCATGAAATTAAGACAATACAGAAAGAAAAGAAGGTAATAGCCACACAAATAAACAAAGAAAAATGGTAATAGCAAGCAAGAATAATTCGTACATGTGAAAATATAAGACCTTGAAGTGATGAACGATAGAATGGGGAGTTGAAGTGAAAATGAAAATGAAAGAAAATTGCTGGGGAAGTGGATGTTATATATGCAAGTGAAGCGACTCCTCAAATACTGACCCAAATAATGAATACAAGGTTTATTGTCTACTCGTAATTAAAGACGCTATAATCCAACTGTTTGTAAATTGAAAATATAATATCCAATGAGATAAATCCAAAGTATGTTTACACATGTTAAGAAATGTAATTAATTTTAGAGAATTGGAAAATGAGAAAGTAATAAATGGTAAATTACACATTAATGCTTCATTGGTAAGTGATAAAGATACAATTGGCACATATAATAAATTACAAAGGAAGTATATAACACTTCTCATTTGCCGGAACTTGAAGAAAAGGTAGTTGAGTAAAATAGTATTTCCTCCGTTTTTAAATATAAGCAAAATTGACTTTTTAGGTTCATTCATTTAATGATAAATGTGGTTTATATTATGGACCACATTCACCATTAAATAAATGAACCTAAAAAATCAATTTTGCTTATATTTAGATACGGAGGGAGTGTGATATTATTCACCTACCCTAGTCAGGGAAGAGGGGATTATATTTTATTTTTGACAAAGGAAGAGGGTAATTTTGAAAGGAAAGAAACACTAATACCCCCTCCAATCGTTATTATAAGAAGAAAAGAAAGAAAGAAAAAAAGGGGTGTTTACCCTCTTGTTATTTGAGCGAGTTTTAATGTACCTGTCAATTATTGTTTTTTTTTTTAGAGATTCTCCCTTGTAATTTGAAGATTGCTTGATTTTGGACCCTCAAGATATCTCACTATGCATTTAATCTTATGTGGCACATTAGGTCAACATTTTTTTATTATGTGGCATTCTTAGTGGGTATTATTAATTCTTTTAACTTTATTTTAATTCCACTTAGCTTTTTATTATTAAATGAATTAAAATAATTATATACAATAAATTAAAAAATTATACAAAAATAAAAACAAAACAAAATCTTTTTTTATTTCCCTTTTCTCTCCTTCATCATCTCTATTAAATGAATTACTTCTCTCCATTGAATCCACTTGGTATTGTCCACACGAAAATTCAATTGGTTTTGGTTGAAATCAATTGATTTTGTGTTCTTGGTTCCCTCTTCTCTAATCTTCAACTACTAGGGTTCTCACAAAAAAGGCCGTTTGCGGTGCCGACAACCATGGCTTTTACGTGCCCATGACCATGTGTGGCTGATACACCAATTCCAAAGCAAGTAGATCAGCCACAACATCAACAACGTTCATTTACCTAGGCAATAAGATCTTTGAATTTAGCTATCATGACAGAACCTTTACCATAGCCGACAATTCGAGGTGATTCATCATGCATTACGATTACGCAATCTACCTATGCCAAAGGTGTTGCATTTTGTCAACGCAATCTCTGTGGCAGACTTGTTTTAAGTAAGGGTGACTAGTCGTACACCACGAAGGACCTAACAACAGAGCTTATGAAACAATGGAAGATTGTTGGCCAGTGGAAGATGCTTTCTCTTGGAAGGGGATACTATGAGTTTTCTTTTGCATCTTTAGCGGATTTACGTGCAATCTGGGCATTGGGTACAATTAATTTGAAGCCAGGGTTTTACGCTTGTTTGAGTGGTCTAAGCATTTCAATGCGTCCACCTAAAGACAAACACATGCGCATGTATGGATACAGATGTTAGAATTGCCATAAGAATATTGCATGGAAAGAACCATGTGTGAAATTGCAGGTTCCATCGGGACACCTTTAGTCATTGACAACGCAGCTAAATATAGGGTGTTTGGACATTATGCAAGGTTATTAGTGGACATGGTCCTTTCGCGTAATATTTTTCATGAAATCATGGTGGATAGGGAAGGGTATGCATTTCCCATGGAGGTGGTGTATGAGTGGCTGCCTGAATTTTGTACGCATTGTAAAAGTATCAGTCATAGTGTAAATAACTTGCCGTTGGTTGCACCCGCAAAAAGGAGACAAAAACGCGAAGGTTTAGCCTTCGCTAATTCGTCACTACTTTCAAAATTTTGAACTTTTAACCTTATAGACGGTTTAGCCATGGCTAATTCGTCGCTACTTCCAAAATTTTCGTCACTACTTTCAAACCCTTTTTAAGAAACTGTTTTAATCAATTAGTAATTTCCTTCATTACTAAGTTAATCCTGCATTTTGGGGTTTGCATTTTGATGTTGTTTTGTTTATGATTAAGACTAATGTTGCTAAAATCTGCAGAATGGAAGATAATATTACGTGAATCACCACTGTTGTGGTTTAGAGCAAAATGAGTATCAGAGGTTGTAATATGTTCCTGGTGAATTCCGTGTTTGGGAAAAATGGACACTAATGAGTTATGTTTGTGCGACATTGCAGAGGCTACTTCAAGGATCAAATTGATTTCTGTTTATATAATTCAAGGACTTATTTGATGGTTTTTTAATATAATGCAGGGATCGACTTGATAGTTAGACAAATATTTTAGGGACTAATATGATGGTAAAATTATTACATAAAGGCTACATTTCATTCATCTCCAACCTCTTTTCATTGCAACTTTACACACCTAGAACAATACAGTAGCATGTTAAAAAACTCAAACCAAGCAAATTATGACTATCAAAAACTTAATCAGCCTAAGTTCACTTCCTATGCAATCAACTTTGTCCATCAACTGTGCCCTCCAAACCTCATCATTTGCCACTTTCCTTAGCCTTAACCATGGACTGAACCTTCTCCATCAATCGTGTCTTTCTTCCATGACCAGCACCAATTCCATAAAAAAAATTGGGGATTATGGTTTTCGGATTCAATTAAAAAATTAGGGTTTGTAGTTTTTTAAATTGGGGAAGAATGTTACTACTAATTATTGGAAGAAATTTTGGAGATTTTGAAGTGTAGATTAAAGATTGTAAAATTAGAGTTTCAATTTTATATATTTGGGGAAGAAAGAGCCGTTGGGGGAGGAAAGAACATTTTTTGCAAATCAATCAATTTCGTCCTTGAAAATTTTGGTCACTATCAGCCAAATTAGTCCCTACTTATGTGGCATCTGACATGTGAGAGGTTAACGGCCACGTCAACAACGTTAACACTCCAATTGGACGGAGGGACTAAATTGATTGACATTTTACAAATTCGGAGACTATTTTGATATTTCATTAAATTAGGGGACAAATTTGGCCGATTCGTGCAAATTCAGGGACGAAGTGGACGATTCACTCAGTGATAAACATTTGTAGTACAAGTTTTGTGTTCTTGGTCATCATCACTTTCCTCAAACAACTCTTAGGTACCTCTTTAATTTTGTATTGTAGTTCTTCCCCATTTCCTTGCCCTTCATATTGACTCTTCATTTGTTCATATTTTTCTAGTTTTTTTTTATATTTATTTTCTTCAATCCTTAATATGGATATGTCCATTTCTCTTGTGAATTAGATAAAAGAGGATAAAATAGACTCCTATTTTCACTTTGGTCGCATCCTAGATGTTCGGGAAGTTTATGAAGAATTGTAGTTCTTGTAAGTATATGTTTGTAACCCCTAATATTTTTATTCCTAGGCTCTCTTTGGATATCTTAAAAGAAATAGAGCGGAATGGAACGTAGTGGAACGGAATGCAGCGGAACGGAATGGAACGAAACAAAGGTTCTATTATATTGTTTGGATATTTTACAACGGAATGAAACTAATTTCTCGTCCCCTTTTTTAGAAAGTAGACTGAACGAAATGAGTTACAAATATTTTATTCCAATTTTACCCTTTATTTTAAAAAGTAACAATAAAACATCAATATTTAATTTGCAAAGGCTATTATATGCCTGCGAAATTCTCGTATGTAGCAAATCACTTGAATTTAAAAACTAAAATAGTTATAATGTAACGAATATGAAGATTACAGGCTTACAAGCTATCCAATTTGAAGTCAAGCATCAATATTGAATATGTAGTGGCTATAATAAGCTGCAGAATTCTCCTTTTGTAGCAAATCCTTTGGAATTTAAAAATTAAAATAGTTTTAAGGTAACACATATGCTTGAAAGTGAACAAAATGCATTTCATATTTCTGCTGAGGCGGAGTGAAGAGCTACAAACAATAGAAGCAGAGCTAGAGGTGAACAATAAGAGCAAGATGAAATAAGAAATGGTGAAGAGAAAAAAACGAGGGAATGAGGCTACGTAAATGAAATTGGCGAATGAAAAATAGGGACAATGTTGTAATTGTATTATTAATGTGTTTTATTCCATTGGTTACATCCTAAATTGGGAGGTATGAAATTTTTTCTAAATGAGTGGTATTGGATAGAATGGGTTCCATCACACTTCATTTCATTCCATTCCATTCATTTTTTAGTATTACTTTTCCCACCCTATGTATATCTCGTGCACCCTATTTTTTTCCTAAAATACCCTTAGTCCGGATAATAAAATCCGAACAACATTGTTACTTTTTTCAGATTTTAAAATCCGGATCTATGCTTTTCCAGATTTTTTTTAACTTTAGTCTTCCAAATTCGTAAAATAAAGGCAAATTACAATAAAAAAACAAAAATAAAAACAACATAAAGATAAAAAGAAGTCATTTTATTAATATATGAATAATAATTACAATAATGTTGAAGCTTTTTAAGCTTATTACATAAGAACCTAAAATTAAATCTAATCTCCTAAGAGCTCAAGAACAGGGAAGCCATAGGACATATCAGTAGCTTCACTGTTGGAGGGGAGACAGGGGAGGGGGCTGGTTCCATCCCCATTGACCGTTCATACAATCCCTGAAAAGCTCCAAAGAGGCCTCTTTCTATGAAAGGCCAACGATGGAAAACCATGGTTGAAACTGAGGAAGAGGAGGAGAGGGTGGGAGAGGGTGGTGTGAGAAATTGTGGAGGGTTTGGAGGGTATTTATAGGGAGGGAGTGGTTGCATAGAGTGTATCTACACTTAATGCAGTCAAAAAATGTGTAAAAACAGGTTTTTTGACTTGACCAACTTCGAAAACTGATGCAGTCCGGATTATATAATCTGGATCGTACATGGTTTCCGGAATATATAATCCGGAATAATACGATAATGGGTGAAAACAATGGGAAACTTGACAATTTCTGTAGGGTGAGAGTTGGTTCAGATTCTATAATCCGGAAAGCTTTAACATTGGATTCTTTTGTGTGGTGCACAATGCACCGACAATTTATGTGGTCCACAACGCGCAGATAACTCTATAAATAGGGATCCCTATTTTCATTACAAGTAAACTACGTACACCAGAAAAAAAAAATCATGTAATTCATTGGCTTTGATCCGAACACCAAGCTAGCGGCAGTCTACTACAACGGTGGAAAACCACCCCATCTTTTTAGGATTCGTAACGATGTCACCCTCTCCGGGCTGAAGGACCAGCTGGATCAAATCAACCGTCAACTCAACCACAGAGACACGAGGAGGGTGGTCAGTGTTGAATATCGATGTCCACTGTCTGACTCAGCCGGATCACTTCGGTTCAACGGGATGAAACTCACAAACGACGACGTGAGAACCATGTTCTCTGTCTTTGGTCAGCACAGTACTAGAAGACCGATCGAGTTGAACGCTTCGTTGGTTAGAACTGCTGAACAAATTTTAAAAAGTTTGATCCGGTTCAGGAACTATGAAGAGATCAGGGCTCTGCTACTATATTTTAATTAATCGCGTGTTTTATGTTATTTTAATTATGTGTTAGTTGTATTTTTTGAATAATATATATATTATTTAAACAGTTGCACACAGAAGAAAAATAGTTGCAGAGAAAAGAGAAATATAATATAAAGATGAGTTTATAGATACTATACAATGCCAAAGTTCCAGAACAAATCTACTAGAGAACCATGTGCAATTAAGTTTCAAGAGGAATCCAAAATATATAAACCCCCAAAAAAATACTTCAGCTACAGAAGTTTAAAAGGGCATTTTCTCATTCTTCTTCAGTCAGCAACCAATTTCTTACCCACCTTCCAAAAAAATCTTTACCCTGAATAATTTTAGTTACTTGGTTTAGGTTTAAGTCCTGATGCCAAACGTACAACTTCATCAACTGCATTATCATAGCCGGTTTTGTAAATTAATGGAGCATCACCCTTAAGCTTTTTGATTTCAGCATTCAACTTGTCAACTACTTTCTTGTGAGCATCTTCTTTTATTTGTAATTTCATATTGTCATCCCGTGATTGTTGCAAAGTTTTCTTAAATTTGTTCAATTCATCTTCAAGAGTTGTCATCTCAGCCATCTTCTTCTCATATTCAGACAACTTCTTTTTCAATTCAGTAACTTGTCCAACATAAGCCTCTTTTTCCATTACTACCTCACCAAACTTTTGCCCCATGATGCGATGAAGCAAGGTCGTTGTAATGGAATCTACCAGGCAAGTTTGGAGTACCCTTATAAAGTCCACGTCCTTAAATTTTTCAGAAAACTTTTCCTTAAGCTTATCAATAAGGTCTCCAAATGGGAAATGATTATCCCAGATCAATGTAGCATCACCATTACCACTACTACTGATGTCATTGAACACTGATATCCACATTTCATTCAGCCCTTCAGAAGAACTGAGCTGGCAGCTTCTAGGAATTTGCACAGGAGGTGAAATGGAAGCATTCACCCCTTCCGAAGAACTGGGCTGGCAGCTTCTAGGAATTTGCACAGGAGGTGAAATGGAAGCATTCACCCCTTCCGAAGAACTGGACTGGCTGCTTCTAGGAATTTGCACAGGAGGTGAACTGGAAACCTCTAGTCGAGGCCGTTTTACAATATTTATGACGGGTGTGGCAGGGGAATTATTGGATGGAGCTTCCTGTGGAGAGTTCCTTATCCGATCAGCCTCCCTACCTTTTCCGTGGAATTCACGTAACTCTTTCCCAGAAACTTCTTTGACAAACATTGTAGATGTTCTTCCTGAAAAATCAAAATGGAAAGCCATGTTAGAACTAGAGAACAAAAGCGAGAAAATTAATGAACATTAGAGGAAACTACTCAAGCACAGCCATGGGACCTCTTCATCATCCTCCAACTTAATAATAGAGGAAACTCTTTAATGACAGGGGACAACAATTGTTGTAGACCTAAAGGGGGGTAAATTGGACTCAACCACAAGAATTAAGCAGTAACTCGAGGCTAATTAGTAACAAGCTTAGATGCTAAAGAATTTAATTATAAAACCTTTACATGACGAAATACAAGCTGTGAGAATACCTCCTTTAGGGATGTTATTGATGTGTAAATATATTCATCCCACCCTTTTCTCATCCTCCTTACCATCAGTGCCTAACTCACAAATGCTAACCATTTGCAAGCAAATAAAAGGGACAAATTTTTTTATAGATTATTTTGAATTGAAAGCACACTTCCTCTATTGACTGAATTCCTCATGATTCATTTGCCATATACAGCACAACAGAATGACTTGCTCCAAAATGTTTTTGAATTAAATTCATCAACAACTTCTTAATTAAAGGATTTATGCCTATTGGCAACTATCAATGAAAAACCAAAATCACCCATATACAACATTTGACCGAGATATCATAATCTAAGAATATTGTTGTGCATACTATTATTTATGATCAAACTTTAAGAATATTGTTGTGCATGTTATTTATGATCAAACATATTAAATATGGAGCAGAACCTAAAGGATTAAGATTTATGAATTTAGAAAGAGAAGAAAACCCTTCCCAGCTATGGCTTGGTAAGATGTCAATAATCGCAAGAGAAATCACTGCTTGTTTGGCTAATAGCCTCATACCGCATCCTCCGATTTTTCCGGAGACTAAGTTTATTTAATGAATGTTTCTTACCTTGGGATATTTATCATAAATAACAGGTAAACCACAAATTAACTATAAACAAACCTCAACTATGAATACTGTTGGTTAATACCTATATAACAGTATAAAGAAAACAGGAGAGGTTACGACAAAGTAAAGGAAACAACTTTGACAAACAGGTAGGCATCACCCACAAACAGTTATGAAGATAGTCCACTAAGTTATGCAAAAAAAAAACTGTTAATCCATTATATAATATTACCAAAGAAAAAACTGAATATAAGATGGATGTTTGGACAGCGCAAGAAGAGAAAAGCAACATCATTTTACACTTAGCATAAGGCTCACTAAAGAAACCTCTAGTTGAAAACTATCAATCTAATTGAACAGAAAAAATGCACAGAAACTCTTTAGAGGACAAGGAATGCACAGAAGGAAGAAAAAACAGTTTCAATTCAACATGGAGTAAACCACCAAATTAGACCCTGACTTTGTATGAAGGTCTCAAATAGGTCCCCGACTTTATGAATATTTTAAAAAGACGTTGACAAATTTAATTCATTAGTCCCTCAAAGAATATGCTAGGAACTAAACTGATAGTAAGTGGATAAACTTAGGGGCCAAATTGACAGTAATTTGTTAAAATATAGGGACTTAATTGATAGTGACTGATGAAATCTAAGGATTAACTTAACAGTTCAATGAAATCTGAGACCTTTTTGAAATATTCATAATCTTAGGAACCTGTCTGAGAGTGCTAGAGAAATTCATTAGGAAACAAAATAAAACAAGACTATTAGTTTTCATAAGAAAACCCCAATTCTAACATTACAAGACTTTTGAAGAGTATCTAAGATTCTAAGCTATAAACGGTAAATATTTTTAATTTCTTTTTTAAAATCTGGTATCCGGGACAAGGACTAACTATTCCAAGGGGTCCAATCTCACCGCCCACCTAAGGATGACCCATTCAAAGTCGGAGCAAACCTCCTTATGAACTTGTCCACCAAAATTAGTATCAGAGGGAATCAAACCTGAGACATTCAGAGGAGCACACTCTAAGGTCTCAAGTCAACACCACCAGACCAACCCAAATGGGTTTATAAACAGTAAAATTGTTTGATCGAACATGCATATACTTGACATGCATGGAGAACTGAGTTCAACTTACTATAAGGGGCTTAACATATATTCAATCTACCCATATGCTAAACTAAAATCAAACCACAACAAAGTCAGAAATTATAACACTTTTTAAATCAACACAACATATTGAGCTTAAATGCGCAATCATTGGTGAAGAAATGCATATGAACTCAACAAGAAGCACATGCAAGCACACACATAGCACTCAAAAGTAGAAAAATCCATGAGAAGAAAACTCACCGAATCTTCCAGCTGATGGTTAGCGTGTGTGACTCTTTCTTTCTCTTTCTCTTAAGAGAGACGTTGCCTTGCAGTGTGAGCAATGTGAGGGAGAGTAATAAATAAAGTGTCGTGTGCTGTTTTTTCAGGTGATGTTTTCTCCATTTTACCCTCACAATTAGGACGTAATACCTACAATATCCTAAAAAGTTGTCTATTTGGGCCTCAAAAATTTGTCTATGAGAAATTTTTGAAAATTGCTTTTCTCTCAACATAAAACATCGAATTCTGCTCTTTACCTAAACAGTTTTGCTCATTTCCAAAGTAAATGACATTTTTACCCTTACGTGACTTAACCTATGATAGTACAAATGCTACGTGACTTAAGTCACGTAGCGTGACTTAACCTACGCTAGTACAAAATGCAACGAGACTTAGATTACGTTGCGTGACTTAAGTCACGCTAGCGTTAACACTGGTTCAAAGAATAGCGTGAGTGGCGTGAGTTAACTCACGTTGGTGCTGGTGCTATGCACGCATCAGACCTAACTGGCAGTGGCAGTAGCTACTGCCTTGTTCCTTCATTTCCTATTTAGAGAACATGCATTCATTCAATACTAATTTAGGTACAACCATTCATTGATTCAACCAAAACTTATAATTTAGAGAACATGCATCCAACACAATTTTAACGAAAATTAACTCAAATGTCATAAAGAGGCGCAACCGCGCAAATGTAAATATCATACAACCAAAATGTCGAGAAAAATACTACAAATAGGAAAAAAAAAGTCATAAAAAAACAAGACACTACTGCTGCTCCTGTGGACTATGACTCCTAGACCTCCTCCGGGGAACCTTCTGATGGTCAACACGCTATACTTGGTCCAGAAGCCCTCCAAAATGCTGAAGAAGAGTGGATTTGAAACCACCTCTGGCATCTCCATCGCATGCTCCACTTTGTCTCTCATGCTGCTAATGACCTGCAATGGATCGGGACGATGTCTGGCCCACTCCTGGTCGACAAGAATATCCTGGTAGACAGGTCTCGGCATGACAATGTCAGGCTCTAGAGCAGGGTTGACGATAAGAGGATGGGATACACGGTAGAACTGTAGCAACCCGATTTTTCGCTAGATTTATTCTATTATTTATTTATGTGTGTTTATATGTGCTTATATGTGATTAATTGCCTCTGTGTGTATTTTGGGTTAGGATTAGTGGATTTCGGTGTTAGAAGGGTATTATAGTCATTTTAGACTCAGGGGTATTTTGGTCATTTTGTGAGTAAGGGTAAATTAGTAATTTCATGGTGAGGGTTATTTTAAGTGTTTCAAGTGAGAACCATTATTTTTACTAAGTTACTATTCGGTAGTGGTAATTAGTTTTGAACCGGTAATTATTGATAACTTTTAACCGTGAGTGAATAGAAATTTTGAGAGTTAGTTTATAAGGGTTTTGGAGCCCATTAGACTTTAAGGATTAAGCCCAATAGTGTGGACACTATTTAAGCCTTAGTCTTTTAGAGAATTGGGGTTCACAATCATTTTACAAAATTTTGAGAAGAGGTAGAGAGAGAAAGGGCAAGAGAAAGGGGCAAGAGGAAGAGAAGAGGGTTGTAGAGAAAAGCTTGAAGAACCAAGAGGAGTTAGAGATTCTAAGAGCTTAATTGAAATTTTCGATAGGATTATTGCTTATTGAGGTAAGGGGGTTAAATTTCAATCATAATCTCTTAGTTGTAATCTTTTCTCTAATTCTTTGCATAAGTGCTTACTTTGGATAAGTGATTATTGTGAGCTTATTTGTTGAAATTCGTGCTCTAGTTTTAGTGATATGTTTGAGGATATGAAATTGTTAATAATTGAATTGTTGATGATGAAATTGCATGTTCATAATATGTGAAAATGGGTATATTGTGAATTGTGCTCTAATTGTTGAATTGTGTTATGTTGTTGTTGATTTGTGGTGGGATTCATGTTTAATTGATGGTGTTGTTGTTGTGAGATATTGTTGTTGATGATTCATAACTTGGGTGTTCATAATCATGGGTTTGTGATGTGAATTAAGTTGTTGTTGATGGTTTTTGTGGAAATGGGTTGATTTGGTGAATCATGTTGAAATGACAATTGTTTTCATATTTAATGTGTTTTTGAAAGCCCTTTTGAGTACATGAACCTGTAAACAACCTTTGGAAACGAATTGGGATGTTGGGGGATCAAAATTTGAGCTTTGGGGTGAAAAATGGTTTAAACCCGTGAAAAATTATGCAGTACTGATGACTGTCCGCTTAAGCGAGCCGGAAGCGAGCTGTAAGCGAACAACTACTGGAAGTAGTTCGCTTAAGCGAAAAATCCTTCGCTCAAGCGAAATGCTCTCTGACAACATACCTTGTTTCGCGTTCTTATGTCTTTTTCACACGTTTCTGTTTTGAATTGACCTTTCTTGTAAACATGAAAGTTTTAGATAATTGTGTTAGCTTTCCAATGGTTTTGGTTTGACTTCGAAATGATTTTTAGATTTTGAGTTATGACGAAAATACTCCAAGTGGGTCTCAGTAAAACTTTATGAAAATTTAGCATAACTATTTCTAAGTCAACCCAAAGCTAATAGTTTGTTTCCAAACTCCAAAATTTGTGTACTATGAGTTCAATTGAGGTGTTTAATGGTATTTAACCTATGATGTGATGGTTCTAACTTGGTTTTGTTTTGAAAGTGAATTGGTTCTTCAAAATGATATCATGAGACGAACTTGGTGAATTTTATGATTCTATTGTATTTAGTCGGTGAAACGCACATGTATATTCAACTACACTCATATGTGATCTAAATGTATACATAGTCTAGGCCCTAGAGTTTATTTACTTGGTTTTGATTCATTTGTCTCAATTATTTTATGTTGTAAAATGAGAGACGAACTTTGTCGAAAATGGTCTTTAAGGCCGATTACTTTGCAAATCTTTTGTGAATAGCTTTGTATGATTACATAAAGATGTATGAATGATTTCTAGGTGTTGAAAATGATATTTATCTTAATATGATGTATTTTCTTCTTTACTTGGATCGTGAGAAGTTGTATGTTAATGTTGAACTATGTGAAGAAGTTGATGTTAGTGAATGCATATATGTTGATTGATTGAGATGTT
>Ga0228710_1009350_pt1 | contig 13640 bp, 10 predicted proteins | sample MedpolnodulmetaG_FD_177995 | JGI IMG/M metagenome (GOLD analysis project Ga0228710, IMG submission 177995) | Root nodule microbial communities from Medicago polymorpha collected in Santa Monica, California, United States - pink nodules | ecosystem: Host-associated > Plants > Roots > Nodule...
CACGTGGGACCTTATCCTCTGAAGATGATGAACTTCGCTTAAGCGTACACAAAGCGTGCTTGTGAGCGAACTTTCCTTTGCTCTCGACGTTTTGTACGCTTAAGCGACCATAGGCACGCTTAAGCGACCGTCTACACGCTTAAGCGAACTGGCCTTGGTTTATGAGCTTCTTTCTTGGTCCTTGTTTGTCATTTCCTGCATAAATTGGATAGAATCAGGCATTTAAGCATAAATGGTATAAATACACTCGAATGGTAGCTTTTCCTTAGATAACTTGCAGAACAAGTCACTAAAATGCCTAGATTAACACATAAAATATGTTACTTTTGAGCACTTATCACACTTCAGGAGCACTTCTCTTCAGATGCTTCAAGCTTCATTCTTGTTGATTCCTTTGCACTCTTTTGATCCTTCAGAACCTTACAAGATATCAAAATTTTTGTCTATGGTCCTGTATACTTGAACAAATATTAGCATATCCAATTGACAATTTTTAATACCTTGTTATCATCAAAACTCTAAATGGTAATGTATGTTAAACACATTTTGTTCCAACACATTCCCCTCCCCTCTTGTGTTAAAATCTACGGTTTAGTCCCTCAATATTATTTTTTTTATTTATAATAATCTAGCAAAAAAATTAATCAAACACACTTCAAAGAAAAATAGTATTACGGGTCCATTTTAAAATAATCAAAATTTGAATTTATAATTTTCACTATTTTTTATTCACAATTTCATTAACATATAGTTTTAAACCCTATTATAAAATATGAAACAACCCCGAATAAAATTAAAATATGTGAAAAACTACTAAAGTCGACTAAGTATGGTCATTTAAAAGTGGATTTTATAATCTACATTATAAAATTAATAACAAAATATTAAATTTAATTATCATTGACATTTAAATTATAAATAAACAAATTTATTATTTTTTAAATAGTGATTCAAAATTATTATATATTATAAAAATATTTATTTATGTTAAAATAGATTAAAGTTTAGTGCATATTTAATTATCAAAGGAGTGAGTTGTAATTTAAGCATCGCACAAGAGAGTGAAATATAAATTTTACTTTTTAAGAGAGAAGAGAGAGTGTGGATTTTAACAGAAAAGAAAGGGAGTGTAATTCAAATTTCTCTTAGAGAAGGAGAGTGTAATTTACTCTTTATTTATTTTTCTATCAATAGACACCATTTAGTTAAAAAAATCCTAAAAAATATCTCATAAAATATTTAAAAAGTTGAAATGATAAGCCTAAAATAAAAAATAAAAAAGTTGAGCATGTTTGAGGCTGTGTCCAATCAGGAAGTAGACAAATCCAAAAGGAAAGTGTGCCTCATCTTCTTTCTTCTTTCTTCTTCTCTTCTCCACCACTATGCATCTCTCTTAACATAACAACAATAACCAACTATGATGATTATCGATCCTCCCATCGCCACCCGCTTCCACCTCTCCTCCTCCACTCGCTTTTCCAATCTCCGTACTCTCTCTCTCTCTACATTTTCTGAGTGTTATATTTATTCTGTAATTGCCAACAAACTAAAACAGCAACGTTTTTAGTAAATAGTAATATTAGTTCGTGCTACGAGATACCAGATACAACACTGACACCGATGATAATTTGACAAAATGAATTACACATGGACACGTCTTTAATAAGAAGTGTCAGTACCATAGAGATTCTTAGTTACTACTTGCTGGTTATTAGTTGTGCATTTGTTAGTTGATATTTTTTGAAAGATTTTTTGTTTTTGTTTTTGGCAGATAATAACCGCTCAGCGTGGAATGCGGAGGATGTGAATGGTGGTGGATTAAGTTATGTTGCGTCGTGTCGGCTTGCTTGTAGCTGCGGTGGTTTTGACGCGCCGTGGTATTGTTATTTAACTGTTATTATTATTTAGAGTTTAATGGTGATGTATTGATAGTGTAAAATAGTTTTACACTATCATATAACTAAGAAACTGCCAATCTGCTATGTTATACAACTAATTTTGAAATAGTTTTGTGATTTGGCGGAATACAAGAAGTTTATCGATGTAAGTGTAAAACTATTTACACTGTCGATGCATCTTATATTTTCTCTTCTAATTTGATGATTTAGAGGGTGAAGTTATGAAAATTAGTTTGGTTATGGTTGTGAATTTGTGGATACATAGGGAAAGATTAGGTTGATGTCTCTAAAGCATGCGTACTTATAAAATGTTGAAGTACCTGTACTGGGTACTACGAACTTGGTACCGGTACTCATCGTACTTATTTTTTATCACTGTTCTGTTGTGAGTAAGGAAATGACCATATTAGAGAGTGTTGGGGTAGCACCTATAATAGAAAAGATGGTGTAAAACAAGCTTAGGTGGCTTGGACATATAGAGAGAAGACCAATAGATTATGTAGTAAGGAGAGTAGGCATAGGAAGACATACAAAAAGTATAAGAGAAACTATTTGGAAAGATTTGGAAATTAATGAGTTGGACCAAAGTATGGTTTATGATAGAACACTATGGCGTAATTTGAAATTTGATCCATGTTGCCGACTCCACTTTGTGGGAACAGGCTTGGCTTTTGTTGTATTTTGTTGAGTGAAATTTGTAGCTTTCTCTTATATATGAATATTACTATATATGATAATATAATATTATTTGTGTATTTGAGTTTCTTTGTTATGGTAAACAACCACATTTTTTTACTTTTTAAAACTTTTACTGTCATGTTTTGTTATGAATTAACAGTTTAGTTCTCTTGTGTTATATTAAATAGAAAAACTCGTGTTTTTTTTATTGACGTACACGTACCTTATGCATCCTTGCTTGATGTTATTGGCTGTGATTGCGGTTAGAGAGAATTTAACCAAGTAGAGATTCTGTTGATGAGGCTGTAGAGAGAGTTTAAGTGTATTCTCATGATTTGTATCTTTTAATAGTTTAGGGGTGAAATCATGAAATTTAGTTAGGTTACAATTGTGATTGGGTTATGAAGTTGTGGAAAGATTATGTTGACGTTGGCTGTAACTGTTGTTAGAGAGAGTTTAATTTTCCTCTAATTATTTTGTGGTTACTTTATGATTTTGGGGTGAAATTGTGGAAATTAGTTAACTCGTGGTTTGTGGATGAATAAGGAAAGATTCTGTTGTTGTAGCTGCAGTTGCTTTTAGAGAGAGCTTAATTGTCTCACAGTAATTCTTTGTATCATATGATGATTTAAGGGTGAAATTATGGAATTTAGTTAAGTTTCAGTTGCAATGTAATTGAACTTGGACAGAGCTTTACATTGTGTCTGAGTTTATACTTTATAGTTTACATGTTGTCTGTCTTACAGCCTCTTGGGTTTGTGAAAAACTATTGGTTACTTACCATTTTCCATACACACTCAAATCAACAGTTGACATGTGGCTTCTGTCATTCTTTGCGAATGCTTTTACAAATGTCAAGTGTGTTAATGGTTGATTTGAAATCAGATGGTAAATTGTGACTTCTTAGGAGTTGCTCTTATTCTTCAAGTTAGTTTCAATTGTTCTCTTCTCTTGTATTTGATTCCAGATGTCATGTGAAATACCTCATTTTATTCTTGTAGTTAAGGTATTTGAGTTCGACTTTCATCCATCTACTTCTAGAAACACATTCCCCGCATAAAGTTATCTAGTGATATACTATTGTTTATTACACTTAGTATGTTCTAAAAAATTTTTTAAAAAAAAAAAGGTTTCTGCAGGTTTATAGGCAGTTTCAGGTCTAAAGAATTTACCTGATAAAAATTGAGTGCAAGGTGAGAGACTAGCAAAACCTGATCTAAACCATCTCTCGGACATCCCTACTTTAGACTGTTGAGCTTTATATGGATAAATTGTCATGATTGCACCGATTTGTTGAGATAAACTTTTGTTTTGAGAATGAGTTGGGCAACCCTCAACCTTACAAAACCGGCTTGTAAGGTGAGTGCTGCCCAAGCTTTATAACACTACATAGGCCATATCTCTATGAAATGTGGGACTAAATCGACCCCTTTGCACCCAACATGGTGAAGGTGTTGGAGGATGCAATGAACCCAACCCAAAATGCCGCAATTAGGCAGAATTTCCAACACACCCGCTCACGCTCGGGTAATGAGCCTGAAGTGTTGACAATGCGGGAAGCCCAACAACAGATCTACGATAGGCTCTGATATCATCTTAGGTTTTTATATTGGGCCTAACTCATCCTTACAAAATCGGCTTGTAAGGTGAGCGGTGCCACTCTCTACAAACTATAATCAGGTCTTATCTTTTATCAATATGGGACTTGGTTTCTTCCCAAGAACTTTCATCCAAGATTTTCCTGAAGCGACATTACTTTGAAACACATTTTTCTTTATCCTGAGAAATGAATTAACAAATGCAAATTTTGTGACTTCTTGGTTTACTTGTACTTTATATTATAAATTGTCTACCTTTCATGTCTAGAAATACTATATGTAATGAGAGGAAATAAATAATATATGATATAATTATGCAGGATAAGAAGTAAAAAGTACGTGGGCACTCCATTTACCCGAAGAAACAAACTTGTGAAGAATAGAATTCGAGTATCATCACAACATCCTGGCTCCGATCAGGAGCCTGTAAAGAAAAATGAGAAGCCATCCTATCACCCATTTGAGGAAATAGCTGCCTCCACATCGGAGATTAGTGAGGATGTTAGACTTACTGCAGCAGAAACAAGTAGAACTGTTATCGAGGTACTAATTTGTTTCAGAAGGAGAAAATAAATAAAATTTGGCAAACATTTGGTTTTCTTATTTCAGTGCTATTTTTGTACGACAGAGTAACAAAACCACACTGCTTGGTTTACAGGATGGCTAGACATTATCCTATGCTACAAAGCATGTAATTTTCTTACATGAAGGAAAATTAATAATGATAAATATAAATGCTAAAACTATAGTCAGAATTAATAATGATAAATATAAATGCTAAAACTATAGTCAGGGTTTCCGTTTCATTTTAGAAAATACTGTTCTATTCTCTGCTTGTTTAGAATTCATTTAGGATTACCTGTCTCCAAAAGGTATTGACATTTTTAAATAAGGAAGAACACCTTTTTTTCTAGGTTTACAGTTGGGTGTGTAGATAATTACAGATAATAGGAGATTAAATTGGCCATTGTATTATTCTTTGTTTTGAATCCATGTGTTATTAACCTATCAGAACAAACTGCTCCAGAATTTTCCTTTCTAGTGCAGCCTGTTTTGACTTATTGAATATGCGTAAGTTAGGAAGATCGATTGCAACCCTAATAGAGAATATCTGCATTATGGAAAGTCTAGTTATGAAAAAATGTATAAATTTTGTTTGGATTTGCTAAATGTCAGTCACAATAACCCACTGTTTCTTTTGACAGAATTATTGAAATTGTGTCAAACGTCATTATAGTTTTTACTGAATGCGGAATCTTCATATAAATCTGGCCCAACCTCAACTGATGCAATGAAAATGCTGTATTTGAGAAAATAACTATATCTAGCAGCTTATCGTATGCTTTTATTCTGTTTATCGTATGTATAGCTGATGATGATTGTGGCATATCATTTTTAGGTTAACAGCAAAGCAACGATGGTTTTTTCAACTTTCGTTAACGATGAATTTCATGATAATATTGTTTGGCCAGATTTGCCATATTTGACAGATGAACATGGAAGTAAGTGATGGCTATATGCTTATCCTACACTATGTATTGATTTTCCTGTTCTTGGGAAGTTTCACCCCCTTAATTAAATTCTACAAGCATCGCAGATATATATTTTCAAGCAAAGCCTGGTGAAGATATTTTGCAGTCCCTAACTTCAGAAAATAATTTTGTGGTAAGACTAGGTCTCTAACCTTGTAGATAATGCTGGAGAGTTTCCTATGAAATACTTACAAACAGTGCACTTGAACCATTCTCACATACTTACAGTTTTGTGTACTGTCCTTCTACTCTAACAAGTAGACATGTACTTTGAGGAAAACTCACCATACATAGATTTGGTGACCCTGTTCTTATATTAATGTTATTTTATAAGCAAGAAATTACGAAGTTACCTTCATTTTCTTGATGTTCATTCGTTGATATCAGAAACTGTAATTTGCCACCTTTTGGACTTCAACAATAATTTAATATCCTCACACTTTTGGGCTTGTTGTGTTTCATTGTATTATTTGAAGTATTAAGCCTTATCCATGATTTGTTTGCTCAATTGATTAATTAGTGTTATCTTTTTCATCTTTCATTTTATTTTTCAAATCCTTTTGTTCTAATCATAATTCTCAAGTTCTGTTTCACATTACGAAGTTTGCATATCTTAACAGGGTTATGGATTATCTTATTTTCCTTTTTGTAGCAAGTCATAATTGGTGTGGATACCATGGAAATGATCTCTGAGATGGACTTATCAGGTCCATCGGAAATTGACTTTGGGATTGAGGAAATTGACGATCAAGATACTGATGATTTAGATGACAGCGATGTTGAAGATGACGTAGATGAAAATGAAGATGAGAATGAGGATTATGACTCGGTCTGAATTTTTCATTGTTTTTAATGTAATTATGAGGCTTATGTTCATTTCTCAACTGATGTCACATTATTGAAACAAAATATTATCCACTATTATTCATATTATTGTTTGCAGGAATGGCTGGCTGTTCTTTCAGATGACGAAGAGCTCGACGATGATGATGATGAAGCACTTGCAGATTGGGCAAAATTGGAGACGATGCGATTTTCTCATCCAATGGATTTTGCTAAAAAATTGACTGAGGTAGATGTTAATGTAATCTAATTTGTGGCTTTTGGAGACCACATTGTAACACCTTTTCTGTCGCACTTTTATTCGGTTTATTGGATATTAGTTAACTAAATATTTTTATTATTGCTACTTTCTAGATTGCTTCAGATGATCCTATTGATTGGATGGAGCAGCCTCCAGCTTGTGTAGTCTTCCAAGGAGTTATAAGACCTGCGTTTATTGAAGAAAATTCTCCAATACAGAAGCATCTATCTGCCAATCAATCCAGTACTGCCGAAATTAGTAAAGTAACAGAAAATAAAGAAGAAAGTATTGGTGCGATTAATGGTCATGAGCACAATACAGAGTCGTCTGAAGATAAGACATCACAAACATTGGAAAATAATGAGAATGGTGATATCCCTTCAGAGGAGACTTCCTTTTACAGATTGGAGATTGTTAAGATTCAAGTGTTTTCTGCACATGGACATCCTGTAAGTTAGCTGACTTGTATGTGTTTGTGTTTGTGTTTCGAGACAAGTTCCAGGAATTCTTAAAGTTGATCATGCACTTTGTTCATGTTTATTGATATTGGTGTTTTACGATGCAATTTAGTGACTGCTTTAATTGGTAATCATACTCGGTTAAGAAATAATGGATATATTTAATTTAAAAGGGTTATATACAGAAAGAAGAAAAAAAACTATAACCAACTTCAATTGGTTAGAAACGTCAAACAAGTAGACACCCATATAATTCAAAATTGTTCTAATTAGCTGGTAATCAACGATCCTATTTGCTGGCTTATTTATTGTAAGAAATATTAGGTATGACCGACCCTGGGTTAACTGTTGATAATATAAAAATGTTAGATTGTGAATTGTTAAATCATATGTTATTTATACCTTTTCTTTGTTGGAAACTAAATTTTTGTTCTGATTTTGCGCAGGTTGTCCTTGAAGTAGAAGACTACACGAAAGCTCAACCTGATGCTATTGCAAGGTCATCTTCCAAAATTATATCTCATTTGAAAGCTGCTGGAGAATCAGAAAAGACTTTGCAAGCCCTTAAGTCTCTCTGTTGGGGATGCAAGGGTATTCAAGTGGAGGTAATACATAAACTCTTGACACGTTGTCTTTGATGCACTTTTGAATTGATGGGTAGTTTTCTCTTAATCGCTTTCTTGCTAATTCCCTAGTTAAACGGTTTTGAGAGTGATTTTAGCGTATTTGGTTTAGAGTCATGAAGAAAGTTTTCTCATTCAATTACAGCCAAAAGTACAAGTTAATGCGATATCTGATTCTACAGCATTTCACTACTATAGATGCCGGAATAAGAATGTTTGTAGCACTATCTTTATAAATGAGAAACTGTGACTTATTAAAGGACATCTATCTGAATTTAAAATAGAAATGATCAAATACCATTTGGGAAGTTCATTACCTTCCTTATCATATGTTCCATTCTTTTTAGAACACTTATGTACAAGCATTAGTAAATTTGCCATGTTAAAGTCCGTGATCAACGTGGATTGCAATTCATTGCAGGAAGCACAACTTATCTGTGTGGACTCGCTCGGGTTTGACGTAAGGGTTTGTTCAGGAACTCAAGTTCAAACACTGAGATTCGGATTCAAGAAAAGGGTACATCAATTGTTTTTCGTAGCTACATATTTAAATGCCTATATATTTTATATGACTTCGTTTATGCCTTTGTACTATACCTCCTAATACAAATACATGCTACGTAAAAATAGTGAGATTTAGGGTTTAGTTTAAAGCTGGTTCGAAATAAAGTGGATATCTGAAACAATAATAAATTTGTAGTTAAAGAAGAGGGGACAGCATTTAATTTTTTTTTAGATCACAATTTTACAAAACTTCATAATATTGGGAATTGCCTCATTGTGTTTTAGAATTTGGGCTGAGAATTTGTTTTACCCTGACAAACACCACCTTCATATATCTGATCTTAGATTAGCTTATGTGCATGAAGGTGCAACTTACCTCACTTCTAATCTTCCTAATTATTTGCACTTAATATATCATACTTGCAGGCTACGTCGGAATACAGTGCTGAGAGACAACTCAATGATATACTATTTCCAAGGAACCACCCAAAGCAACAAAAAACGAAGCAAACACATCAAAATGAATGCTAAAAAGTCAATTCGCTCGTGAAATTTTGTATGGCTTGTATGACTTTGGCCAATGATTGTGTACAGAAGTGAAGGCAGGGTAAATGTCCCATGCAAATGCCAATGAGGTTGTGTAATTTTTGTTGCATTTAATCAATAATTGGAAGTAATGTTTTTCCTTAGTTACTTCCTTGTTGTCCTGTCTCCTAATTTTTTTTATAAACGTTTTCATACTATTTGTTGATTAGTCTGATATGTCTGCAAGTGCAACAAGTAACTAGAGACGTTAGTCGTGAGAAGCTAATGAATTCGAACGTTCATCAATTAGAAACAAACTAGATTTAGACCCGCGCAATGCATGGGTGTAGGAGATGTAAAGACATTGTTTGATTATTTATTTTTGTTATGATTGACTTAATTATTGTTAGGTTTAGATAGATTTTGGTATTTGTTGAGTGTTCACATATAGAGATGTAAATTTGTACCGTCAGTGAGATCATGTAAGACTGCCCCCTTCTGTTGACATCCCTATCCATAGATTTTGAGTTGGTACTAACGTGAAATGGGGCTAAAAGAAAAACTCTATTTTTAGTTTTGGATAGTAAAACATTTATGCATGTAATTGATTATTGTTTATATTGTTATGTGTGAATAATGATTAAAGTAGTCCCACATTAGATGAAAATGTAAGTATTGAGCAACGTATAATGTGATAAATATAATCCCCAAGTATTTTAGGCTCCCTTCATTTTTTGGTACATAGAGAAAAAAAGAAAAAGAAAACGGAAAAGAAACTAGACTACTGCCTTAAGAACTGCACTCTAGACGCATTAGCAAGAAGAAGATCTTCCAAGTCCGGGAGGGGCTTCTCCAAGCTACACCAAGAAGAATCGTGATTGATACCATGCTTAGCTAAAAACTCCGCACACTGGTTTGCCTCTCGTAGGGTGTGCGTAAGAAACACATTCCAAGGGAGATTAAGGAGATTGTTGATATTTCTAATGATAATTGGATAAACATGTCATGTGTGATTTATGGCATAAGCAATTAAATATTTTAGCTAAAAAACAATTTGAATACATTACTTGAATTTTAAAAACATTTTAATCATTAAATGCATTCCTCGAATCAACTTATTCTCATCCAAATTCTTCGGTTAATACATGATTGCAAGTGACCTTTCATATTCTTCATTATAAGAAATGACAACTATAATGCATAATATTCATAAAAAACAAGCAATAAATGGAGAAATCAACTATAATGCATGATCGGATATTTTGACTGACCAAACCATATCTGTATATAAAACACTTGTATGAATATATAACCGGTTACTTTTACAAAACCGGTTTATAAATGGATATGGTTTGGTTTAAAAAAATATCGGGTTGTTATTTATTGGTTTAAAAACAAGTTTTAAACAAGTTATTTTTTTTGGTTAAAATCGGTTTCTAAGACCAAATTTTACAAAATAGAAAACATGCATCAACATGTCGTACAAAAAAATGCAGCAAAAATTTACAAAAACATACATGCTACAATAATCATTCCACAATAATCTGGAGACCCTCAACAATCTCAACAATGGATGTGATTGACTAAGACTCTACAAATGTCAGCTGCTATAACATCATAGTTTTAGAGTATCAGCACTTCAATCTAAGGAAAACAAACTTGCAGGTCTAGAACTAAAACTTAACCATTATCCAATCACAATATAAATTGTTTACAAAATCCATATTATAATTTCCTAAAGCTGCAAACAACTTCCATAGCAGAAGATTGGAGAAATGGGGGCTTCAGCAAGTTCCAACCGTCTTGCAGCAAGCGTGTTCGGTGTCAATCTTCATCAAGGGAAATGGGGGTTGAAGCACCACCTTTACTATGAGCTATTGCTGCAAAAAAAAAAATCAACAAACACAACACTGAAGCTCATCAATTCAGATAAAATGCAGGAATATACACATCATTCGACTAAAAAGGAACTATTCATGATCAAAGCACAAATGTCGCTTCACCACATAATGGTTTGGCTTAGCTGAACAAAGACTGCAAATAAAAAATGAACAAAGACAAACAATAGATTCAACAAAAGAGTGATATCGCTTCCGTATAACTTGAAAATATGTTGTGGTCGAAGCTTCACTAGAGAATACAGAAGAGTTGCCTCATCACATACAAAACAGAATATATTAAGAAAATAATTATACACCAAATCCAATGTTACCTTAGTAGGAGTATAATCTCCACCATCTGATATAAGTTTATTAATAACATCAGGATCAGTGCACACCCTCTTCACCTTAAAAATCCCATCAAACAGAAAATTGTTTGAGTTGGACTTTTCAACCTTGAAAAGAATCTTCTTCCCTTTCAAATGATCAAAATCAGTTGGCCAAAATCCAGCATTCTTAGCCTGGTAAGATATATATTTCTATTACTATCAATATTTTACACTTATTTTATTTCAAATGCGAATACGAAGAAAACTAATAAACGACATCAATAAACAACCTTTGCCTCAGAAATCAAAGTAACACACTGCTTGCCAATAAGATACTGGATATCAGTATCAAACAACAGAAATATAGCATCGTTCTTCCCATCACCGACATGGATTTTCACTTTGAACCTGGATATAATATATGAAAATTCATCAAATCTCTCCACCTAACATAAAACAAAAAATCATTCAAATCAATACCTTGGAACTATGTCAAAGACATATTTCACACAAGCCTTGCAATAATATGCACAAGAGTCGGGAGTAACACTCCTGTGACACTTGCAAGCAGGATACCACCAATCTTCCCCATCCACAACGCCATTACAAGTTCCAAATACAATAAATATGCCATCTTCAACCAAACCTTCAAGCTGGCCAATAGTTTTTTTAGGATACATGTGCAGAAAATCATCTTCAACTGATGCCATACCACCTTGCTCAATTATTGGCACATGTTCACTTGATTCAATACCACTTTTGGCCAACCTGATAGAAAGGGACATTTGTAAATTCTACCACTGAACATCAAAAATAAATTGCATAAGTTATGAAATGTAATAACCATAGCTGCTAACCCTTCTTTAAACTTCAGTGTCTCCGGGAAACTTGGATTTAAATAAATTCTGGTCGTACCCCCAATGACATTCTGAATTGAGGCTTTGCCTTTTACAAAGACATAAAACAAATCAGTTAAGTAAAAATCAACAAATCTAATCTCCAATACATTAAAAATAAAAAATTCATTCCAAATTTAATTTACTCACTCACCCCTAAATATCTTAACCTTAGCAAACTGAATAACGACTACAGAGGATCCTTCAACAGCTTTACCCATCAGTTTATGAAACTCATCAACATAATTGCCAAATAAAGCACACTCACATTTACCACTGCACAAATAAAACTCAACTTCATTGAAATAACTTTACTATAAACAAATTAAGATGAATTAGTTAATGCTGCCAACCTCTGATCAGTTATCTCAATCACAAGAATCTTTGTCAGTTTTCCGTCCCTAACAAACTCCCTCTCAGCAGAAATACCAGTTATTAAGCCAATTACATCTATACATAGATAGAAGCATGTAATAAAAAATAAGTTTATTAGTACCTTTTAATTCATGCAAATATGACTCATTTCAAGTTTATTAGTACCTTTTAATTCATGCAAAATTGGTCCTTCAACCCAGTTAATGACAGCCACGTTACTAATTAGTTTGCGTGGCAGTGTTTAGTGGTTAGATGGTGTGAAAGGACGAAAATACCCCCAAGGGTCTCATCCAAATGCAAAATGACCATATCACCCTAGAGTTCATCTTCTTTTCTCTTCCACCACACAGCAAGCAGAAACCCAATGTTTACTTGGAATAATTGCAGTAGCTCTTTGAAATAATTAGTAACTTCAGTGTCCGTTTGGATTGAGCTTATTTTGGGATTATGTAAATAAATAATTTTTTTTTAATTTATAAGCTCTCACTAACGAAAATTGTATCTTCATAAACTATTTTTTCATAAAATACTTTAACAAACTTATAAATAATACTTAAAAGCTTATTTATTTGCATAAACTGTGTTTTGTATAAGCTCTAAAATAAATTAATCCAAACCGGACCTAAATAATAACAACATTTGTAGACAAAAGTAACTTACCAACTAAATACTCATAGTCTTGGCAACAGAGTTTGGCAACACAGTAAAGTTTGATAACTTGTAAACTTGACCCTCAATCAATTTGTGCTTAAAAAGATACACCAACTGCTTGGGAATAGTAGCATGTATTTTGACCCCCTTTTGATCAATAAGCACCATTTCAATAGTGCTAAACAATGGAACTTCCCACAACCTAATAACTTGAACAACGAATCTCCAAGCATCTTTATCAAGAACAACATCACACAAATTCTGAATTGACCTATCCATCACCAAATGTAATGTAACCACCCAAACAAACTTACAATCCAGCAATGAGCAACTTATATAGAAAACAAATATGAATAGAATCACGTTTTATTATGAATCATGGAAGCATAAGGAAGAACATGTGAGAGACTGAGAGCTAAATGAGCTAAGAGAAATGAAGATGAAAATTGAGTGAGAGGGCAAGAATGGTAAAGGTAGAGAGAAGGAAAGAAAAGATTTATTCAGTGAGCATACATTGAACATGATTTTAAATTAAAGGCAAAGAGTAGTATTAATTAAACAAATAAAATTTGTTGCTTAAAAAAAAAAAAAAAAAAAATTTTGTTAAAG
>Ga0228710_1009351_pt1 | contig 13639 bp, 6 predicted proteins | sample MedpolnodulmetaG_FD_177995 | JGI IMG/M metagenome (GOLD analysis project Ga0228710, IMG submission 177995) | Root nodule microbial communities from Medicago polymorpha collected in Santa Monica, California, United States - pink nodules | ecosystem: Host-associated > Plants > Roots > Nodule...
TTGTGAACAAAAAAAAAAAAAATCTATGCCAAATTTGAAGGGAACTAGTATGTATCCCGTGCGATGCACGGTTAAGATTAGTTTTGATTGTTTGCGACAAACGTTATGTGCTGCCAAAGAAGTATAGAAAATTTGATACTATTTTACAACAAATTAAACAAAAAAAAACAAACATTAAACATCGTTTCCTTAAAAAAAACATTAAACATCGAAAATAGGTTGAGGTTTTCTTTAGACAGCCAACGAAGATGAGCAATATGACAAATATAATAAAAAATGCAATCACAACAACAAATCATAATGTGGTTAATTGAAATTTAACACGCAATAAAATAATAAAAAAATTAACACATTTTTTAACATAAAAAGGAGTAAAATACTACACAACTACAATACTAAATTAGACATAATCCAACCCATAGTCACGAGGTACATGTTCATAAAACATAAAAAAAAAAAACACAAGGCAACACAAACAGTTAAAAACTCTTATTGTGATCAAAATGCATCGAGTTGCACAACGAAATAGGTAAAAAAAAAGTGGAAAGAGCATGACAAACATGCATCATTGAATCATCTAGTGATTGTGACGTCGAACGGTAACAACACTTAGGTTAGGTGTTGGCGTATTGCGCATGTATGTCAATTGTGCAAATAAGTTTGTCACATCTTTTGGGTTTGATTTCTTTGACAAATGCATATCAACAATACAACCTATATACTTATGAAGATTCTCTATAACCAAAGTTAAAATCATGCAATCAAAATTCAAGTTCCTGTTTTCATAATGTGAGATTGACCTTCAATAAAACAACCATTCACAATTTTTTTGGGGATATTATAGAAAAAACATCATGTTGTAATTAAATTATTTAAATGGTCATACTAATAGGGCATGTATTAAGGAAGCCACAAATAGTAAAATATTTATTTTGAAAAATATTAATTTTCATTTCTTTAGAAATAAATTGACACAATTTTCAGTACTTAATTTATATTTTTAATATACTTACATCTACCCTAAGACTGACGTTCACATTTCCCTTATTTAAAACTATATGTTGTAGTTCGATTATTAATCATTATAATAAATTGTATATGCATTCTTATAACAATACTAACTATGATAAATCATAATGAGTTAGTGTCAATTACCATGACATTTTTTCCCAATGAAACCGAACATGTGACCTCTTAACTCTCAGGAGTTGTAACCAACAACAAATGTATCATCATCATTTAGAGAACCATTTTGAACTTCAAGGCTAGTCTCTTCAGTACCACAAGTTGATTCAATTAGATTAATTTGAGAATTTTCTTCAACAAATATACCATCATCACTTTCTTTATTATCAATATTACTTGTATTTATATTTATGTTGTCCCACAATTTGTTCCGTCTCTATTGTTGTTTTGAGAACGTTGTTATTGTTGATTGTCATGTGAAATCATTTCATTGTTATCTTATTGTTGTTCTATGTCTATTTTGTTTAAGTTTTGTGTCTGTTTTTGAGTTTTAGTCCATAGTTTTTATTTTGAGTTTTAATATGTAGTTTAAATTTTATTTTTTTTATTAAAGTGTCTCGGCCGTATCGTATCTTGAATTTTAAAATTTTCTATATCAACGTATCAGTGATGTATGTTATCAAGTATATGAGCTTCGTTGACATAGGCTCACATAGGTTTCTCTTGTGGAATTTCCCCTATACAAAATAATTAGAATAATATTATATGAAATTTAAATTTTGGGAGGGGAAATTAGTAGACTTGTATGGTTGTATTTCTGCTCCAGCTTCACCATTGTGGTAGAGAAAGTTTGTAGACCTGCAAATATAAGCGAGCATAGGAAATAAGAAAAGAGCTAACATGAAAATTGACAATTGATAACAAACGAACTTAAGAAATCAAAGGTTAAATATTATTTTTAGGGAGTTAAATATGTTTTTCTCTCTATAAATATACTAACTTTTCATTTTAGTCTTTCTAAATTGTTCCTTCAACTTTTAGTCCTTATAAAATTTTCAATCACTACTTTTGGTCCATATTTTTAAGTTAATTTTTGTATTTTTTTATTAAAATTGTGCAGAAATGTGTAGAATATTATAAAAATCTCTCATAAAAAAATTAGTTTTTTTAACAAAAACAAATTAAATATGAATTTTTAATCGTAAAAAATAAAAAAAATCGTATTAAATTCATGTTTCGTTAAGAAAAATTAATTTTTTTATGAGAGATTTTTGTAATATTATGAATTTTTCTGCAAAATTTATTAAAAAATATGAATTCTACATATGAGATTACTTTATAGGAAGGACCAAAAGTGAAGATAGAAAATAAATGAGAGACAAAAAGTTGAAGAAATTTCTTAAAAAACATAAAACTAAAAGTTGACATATATTTATAGAGATAAAAAAGATATTTGACCCAAAAATCAATTCCTTTCTCTTTTCCAATTTTCAAACACAACACGGAAGTGTAACAAAAACAAAAAAAACACAACACAGAAGCAAGCAAGCGCACACATACGTACGTACAAATCACACACACACACACACATGTGTGTATTGTATTCACTCCTTATTTAAGTAGGTGTTTCCACCCTCTCGTTCCTCAATTTTCTTCAGTTCTCTGTAAGTGCATTGCGATTTTCTTTTTGTGTTTTTTCTCATTTTTTCTGTTTTTGATTTTGTTCGATTTAGGTCAATAATTCTGAATTCTGATTCATAAAAGGGGAAACTAGAAGCTTTGATCGGTCTCCAATTGTTTATAAACTGTAAGTATCACGCTTTTATTTTCTATAATCTTAGGATTTGATGAATTTCTGAATGAATTAATGATTGATTATAAAAAACCATTTGATGATTTTGATTGGTTACTGCAGAGTGAAACAAGTGAAGGTGATGGCAAGCAACACACAAGATTCGTCTTCCCAGTCATTCTGGGAAGGCTACAAAGAGTTTTGGTGCGAGAGATTTTCCTTTATGAGCAATTATTCCAACTTCACCAAACGTGATAAACCTCTCACTTCATGGTCTAACTCTGATGTTGATGAGTTTATCACTTCTGATCCTGTTCATGGACCTGTGGTAATCATTCTTTCACTTTTTTTTTATCTTTGTTTTGATTGTTTGTATAGCATTTATGTTGTAGTGTGAGTTGGTGATTTGGATGTTCTAGGGTATATAGTTAGTTATTACTGTTGTTAGCTGGGATGTGTTTTATATAGTTTGTTTGGAAGAAAGGCTCTCATGTGATGTGTGCTTGGTTAGTCTAAGATTTAGACTACATTCTGATGTCTTGTTGCCAGGGTATTATTTTCAAGTGTTGATTTACTGGGAATTTAGAGAAACTGTGTTTCCATCTTATATCAAAATTGTTTTAGATTATATGAGGATGGATTACTTTTTTTAAAGACACAACACCCCTTTTGTGTTTACACAATACATTTTGTTTTTTTGGTTATTTTTGTGCATCTATTTTGTTGTTAAATTGAAAGACGCTCTCAAGTGTGCTTGGTTAGTTATAGTTTCGAATTTATTACACATGGTGTGCTACTTCTTTAGATGTGTTTCCTTATGTTGGATTTGTTGATGTCAGTTTATATTTCATTTGGAAAATGGTGTGATGAAAAAGTTATTCGGTATCTCATCTATCAAAAATATATTTCGTCCATGAAGACTGTTATTTTACAATTTCATTTATGGAGGGTACATCTTTAAGTTACCCCTTGGCATGCAAACTCATTATCAAAATATATTTCGTCAGACTATTATTTTACAACTTCATTTATGGTTACTCCTTTGCATGCGAATCAAAAAGTAGAAGATTGTTTGTCCTTTACTTTTATGGGAAAGTCCACAAGAAGGCTGTGTTAAGTAGTCATTACTTTTCCTTATATTGATGAACACATGCCAAATGTAAAACTGCTAAGGCACTTTCTTTATATTAGAAACAAAAGAACGGAAAGTGTTATTACAAACACGGCCTTGAACTTTGTCAAAATATTAGTGAGACCAATGAATAAATAGAAGCATGAAGTAGTTTAAGATGCATGTTTGTACTTTTCACTGTTAGTTGGAAACTTCATCATTTTATTTAAATTTATCAATCCTGGTTCATTTGCCATGTTGTTTGATTTTGATTAGTTTAGTTACTGTAAGACTGCACAACATCAAGAGATGAAAGCTACTATTTCTTTTTGCATATGGTAGATGTGATGTCTAAAATGTCTGGTAAATCTATTTATATATTAAAATTCCTTGTGGAAGCTCTTCTGCTCCCCTGGATTGATGAAATAGACATCACACTTATGTAAAATGAGATGATATTGTGTGTTATTTTTCTTTCCATTTATTTTCCAGGTCAACCACGCTGCATGTGTCTTAAGTTGGTTTTGTATTATTCGTTCTTTTTCAGTGTTTTCTGCATTATTAAACATTAAGTCCTTAAGTTGGCGTAACATGTTGTTTTCTGCATGTCTCCTAAGTTGGCTTAGACAGGTCTTTGACGAATTGTTATGTGGAATAACTCACAATAGATGCAAGTGACACTTTTAGATAGAATCCACTTGTTTGGTTGTCCTTTTTTGTAGGGAAACAAAAACTACTTTTTAATTAAAATGTATGTTCATAAGAGTTACAATAATTATGTAAGTGTTTGGGAAAAAAAATGAAAAGGCACGAAAGAAGTGTTTCACTGCTTTTCTTAGAAGTTAGAACTCAGAGCTCTTGAAAAATCTTTAAAACCAAGTTGTATCATAGATTCATAAAATTACTTTTCTAAGCTTAAATAATTGAACCACTGTACGAATGCAGAGTCAATAAATTCTGACATCCTTGGAAGTTGGAGATATTTGGATGCTCTAGTTGTAATTACTCAATTTCGAGTTGGACATTAATTTTGATTTTCAGAAGTTTTTTTGTTTCACCATTAAGAGTTTCTTCCATCATCATAACATCCTTTAGATATCATCATGGATGTATTCTCTTTCTGTCATTCGTAGGTTTCACCGACATACATTGGTTTTAATGTCATCATTACAAGATAACAACGACCAACGACCACATATTGTTTGTCATGTGTATGAATCAGACAACACTTAAAGCTGAACTGGTTACCGCAAAATCTCTCTTGATGATTTGATGCACAACTTTTTATTGATCTCCATCTATTTTTAACTAACGTACTATTTTTCATTTGATCAATCCTCCACACTGGTCTTCTTTTTACATGTTAAACCATATAGGACAATAATTTACTATTTAGCAACTTTTCTATAGTGGTAGCTGTCCCAGTATTTTCTTTAATAATTGTATTCCTATGCACACCACACATGAAACAATCCTTCCTTTCATCTACTTCGCTTGAATATAATGGTTAACTAACTTTTCCATCTATCTCTCCATCATTTGGTATGATGGACTTAATTTACTTAAAACATAAGACTTATTGTATTGTATGTTCTTAAATTTTCATCTCTGACATATGATTTTTGTTTCTTTGCTAAATTTAAATTCAACATACTTTAGTTTACTCTTACTTGGGTGGAAGCCATGTATATGTCCAAGATTTATCTCCATATTTCTAACTTTCCATGTATTTATTTTTCTCTAAAACCTTCTCTTATTAAAACTATGTCACCACGAGTCTTTTTGATATGTTCAGTAAGCACGTGTCTAGCACTAAGATAAAGAAAATATGTAATCCAAGTTGCCCCCATAGGGCACATATATAGTTATAGGGAAATCTTATCTATTTGACTGTGTTATCACTCCTCACAGTAGTTGTGGCTCTCTCACTCACTAGAATGAGAACATTAGCTATATAGTGCTGATTGTGATTCCTAATTCTACTACAAAATGATCAATAAACTGGACATGTTTTCGGTACCAACGGTGATTGGCATTTGCCTTGAAACGTCCCAACTCTTTCCAAATAAGAAAAATTAAACAAAAATTATAATGAACATACAACCATATTTTTTTGGTTTCATATATGTGATTATTCATATTTGGAGCTTAGTATCTTAATACTGGCAAATGATCGCATAGCTACATTGATACCTCCTTTCTTTCTCAATAGCCGTTTGTGGCTACAAAATTTGAAGATATCCTTTTCTCCATCCTTTTGTCTTTTCCGCTTTTAAAAATATAAATAAATTGACCATTGTTGATCTTGTACTTTTGCTTTAAATTTAAAATTAACTGTTATCTGACGCACTGCTTGGGTAACATCCTTTTCCCATTTCAGCTTAAAACTGCTAGAGAAGCAGTGCAATATGGTCTTGCAGGAAGTGCTTTGGGAGCGTTATTCACCGCAAGTTTTGCATGGAAATATTCAAGGAGTTTACATGGTAATCTGTTGCTTTTCACACTATTAAAACCCTTTGACTATGCCTAAACGTCATCATCGTATGAAGGCATAAATGTTTTTTGACTCTTCATAGTTTATAATACTTCTACCTGAAGTTTAATGTAGGCTTTGTGATGCTAGCCGTACGAAAGTATTTCATGTACTTTTGTTAATCTTTTTCACTAAATGTTATTGTTTTACTATTCAACAGGTGCTGGTCTGTCCTTTTTAGCTGGAGGTGTATTTGGGTGGACATATGGACATGAAATCGCAAATCATGCACTTCAACTTTACAGGGTAGACACATTGGCTTCTGAGGCTAAGTTTCTGGAGTGGTGGAAAAGGAGGACCGAAGGAGGGAATTGAAGCTGTTTGCATCTGGATAATAATGCTACATTTCTCAACGTTTCTAAAATTAACAATATTTTCGTGTTGCCGATGCAATTTATGTTCGCTGAATAAATAAATATTCTGTTGTCACATAGGTTAAAATTTAGAACTAATGCATAAGCGCAAATCAAATTATGACTGCCCTTTTTTCTCCCCTGTTGTGTTGTTTTCCTTTTTGTTCTAAATAAAATTATGGAACCAATGTAAAATTTTGTTACTTATGGACCTTGTGTGACGAGGCACTTGGTTTGGAAAAAGTTTTCAATGTTAATTATTTTTATTTTTTTTACATATTGTTATGTTTGTATGAAATAATGTAAACAAAAGTTTGAAAGGTACATGACGCAAGATTTCTAACGTTCATGACAATTTTTCTTCTATTAATTGCCCCCTATATTCAGCAGGGGAATATTCTATAGGTACTACCACATATCACATAATAGAGAACATGGGAGTTTAGAATATCACTTATGACTCAACCAAACCGAAATAATTAAGCTACAAAATGATGGGCAACCATTTTTCAAGTCTCGTGTAATTTCCTCAAAAAAAAAGAAAAAAAGTCTCATGTAATTGAGCATTTATTTTATTAATAAGAGCGTCTCCAAATATTATCATGTTAAAGAGGATTAGGTCTCACTCCTAGTAGCTAGTTCATTAGACGAGGGATACTCACTCATGCCGGGGTAGGCTTGAGAATTGAGATCAATTCTCACAACATGACTTGAATTTAATCACGAAAAGCTAACTCATTGGAAGATGTGTCCAAATGCACATATACATTGTAGATATATCTTTAAATTCTTAACTTGCTATCTGATGGGTACTAAGATACCAACCACATCAGTTTTAAGAACTTTATGAAACTTTAGCCACTTTTCTTTTCAACCTTCCAATATTATGCAATCCGATAATGGGTTCCACTTGTTATCCCCTATACTATTTTTGCAGATATATTATTTTTTAATGTTAAGAACCGGTTCTTCTACAACACCTCATTCTACTTGAATGTTGAAATCCATAAAAAAAAAAAAAAAATCATAATTGGATCCAAAACTCAAAAAGGCATTTCCATTGAAGAACTTTGTAAGATCCATTCAAAAATATGCAACTGAGTACAGCAACTTGATATGAAATTAGACGATACAAATTACAAAATGGAAGTATATAGCAATTCAAAATTTGAATCAAAAGACGTAATTATGAGGCAGCTTGGTTGAATGGAAACAACATCTAACACTTTTTGAAACAATACAAATGTTTATATGGTCATAAAAGCTAAACCACAAATTTCTATATATTATTGGAAAATTTAAAACTGTATGTCTCACAAAAAGCATAGATGACATTTCCCGCAACATATTAATCACACTCAGTTGTGCAGTGGAAGATGAAGGGCAGAGAAGAGAGGCAAAATCTGGCATCTGCGGGCAGACAAATCTTCAGCAGTAAAATACAGGCGGGACAGGTGTATAACATAACAAAGAAATACATTTGGAAATTGTTCTCACAAGAAGAAGCTCAATCATCAACTTCAGCTTTAATCTCTTTCAGCAGATCTTCCTTGTAATCCTCAAATGTTCCAGGGAAATTTCTGACAGTGCCATCTTCAACAACCCATATTTGACTCCGTTCTTCATCATCACAGACACGTGATATCAATCTAGAATCGTGACTAACAAGAACAACTCCACCAGTGAATTCATCCAGCGCATCAGCCAATGCATCAATACTTTGCATATCCAGATGATTTGTAGGTTCATCTAACAATAAAATGTGAGGTCTTGACATGGATATCGATGTGAATACCACCCGAGCTTTCTGCCCTCCTGATAGTTTGACAATGGGGGTAAGATGGTTATGACTAGGTAGCCCATATTTACCAAGTTTTGCACGAACAGCCTCTTGCTTACTAAGCCCCTCCTGGTCTGGATGGAGACGAAGAAGGTACTGAACAGGTGTTTCATCCATTGTTAGTAGGTCCACAAAGTGTTGGGAATATCTCCCTATCCTCAACTTCTGACTTCTTCGAACTTCACCTTCACTTGGAACCAAATCACCAGCTAGAAGATTCAGCAGTGTAGATTTTCCAGCGCCATTAGGCCCAACGATGGCAACACGAGTCCCCATATCAATGCCAACATCAACATCTGAGAGCCTAAAATCCTCTCGGTTTGGGTAACTGAAGCTCACTTCAATAAGCTGCAGAAGTGGAGGTGTGAGTTCAGTAGGTTCAGGAAAGTGGAACTCCACGCTGTAGTCCCTCCACTTGTGTGGTACCTCTACTTGGGTCTCATCCTCATCAACCTTTCCCTTGCTTTTGCTTTTCGATTCCTTAGCTGCTGCGAACTTAGCTCGGTCCTTCACCTTATCTTGTTGAGCCTTGTTCCCGGTTCTTCTAGCTGCTTTCAATTGCTTGTCAAAAATCTCATACTTCTTATTCGCTTCTCTACGACGCTGTTCATACCCACTCTCAAAAGCATCAAAATTTCCACGATAGAAATGAAGTTTCAAATCATGCAGGTGAATAATCTCAGAGCACACTGTATTGAGAAAATCTCTATCGTGTGATACAACCACCAAAGTTTTCTTCCAACGACACAAGTACTCTTCTAACCACAGAACAGCCCTCAAGTCAAGATGATTAGTGGGTTCATCGAGCAATAATAGAGTGGGCTGCACAAAAAGTGCTCGAGCTAAAGAAATTCTCATCCTCCAGCCGCCACTAAAGGATTTTGTAGGACGGCCCTGCATGTCCTTTGTAAAACCTAGACCAGCTAAAATCTTTGACGCTTGAGATTCAGCTGCATCAGACCCCATCAGTTGCAATTGTTCATACAGCTCTGCTAGCTTTTCTCCCGCATCCTCTTCCTCATTAGTATCATCTTTATCCATGCCTTCTTCACCAGAAGCTATATTTTGTAGATCAGCAACTTTTTGTCGAACTTCAATAAGTTCAACATTAGCTGAAACAACAGCTTCAAGCGCTGTTTTATCATCACCAACTACCTCCTGCTCAACCAGAAGGACATCAATATTCTTAGGTACCGGTATCTTCCTCCAAGCAAGAAGCTTCAAAAGTGTTGACTTGCCCATTCCATTCGGACCAATCAAACCATAACGTTTTCCATGAGATATCTTCACTGAAGTATTCTTCAGAAGTTCTTTACCCCGAGCAGCCACAGAAAAATTTTCTATCGTTATATCTTTGACATTAGCATCAGCACCATCGTCTCCATCAAGCACTGAAGCCCGACTTCCAATTACAACAGTGAAAGCATCACGATCATCCCTAAGAGCTTCCTTCTTTGCCTGTTCAGCCACATGGGCAGCTAAAATATCTTTTTTTTCTCGCTTTTTCAACTCTTTTTCAGCAATAGACACCTCAAGTGGCTTCAAATCTGGCCTATGCTTTTCCTCTTGCTCCTCTTCAGACTCATCATCATCAGAGGGAGGAAGATCAATATCATCAGTGTATGCAGAAGCTTTCGGGGCAGGTTTTGGCTTCGCCTTATTCGAAGATGCCTTTTTAGGCTTATCAGCTTTTTCATCCATACCTGCCAACATGGCAGAGACAGAAAATTTTTCCTTCTTAGAAACATCTTTGCTACCTGGTTTTGCCTTTGTAGATGGACCTGCATCCTCTGACTTTTTCTTACCCATTGTAGAAAACTGAAACAATTGAAAATCTCATTAATACCATTCATTCATTCAGATAAAAACCACAGCATCGTTTATCTGTCGTTTTCTAATACAACTTAATTATGGCCCTAGGTTGGCATAAACAGAAGTTATTTAATCAAAATCATATAGAATAGGAATCGTGCATAACAGAAGTTAATTAATCAATCATCTAGAATAGGAATCGTGCATAAAGTGAAAATTGTATTTAAGGGCCTGTTAGGATAAACAACTTATTTGCAGCCTAAAGCACAAACAGTTATCGTGATAAGCGCGTATGAAAAACTATTTTAACAGCAAATGATAAAATAAAGTTAAATTCTCTTATAAGATAAGATGTATCCATAAGCTATCTTGGAGAAGTTATAGAAATAAGCTGAAAAAAGCTTATGAAGAATGTCATAAGCTGTTTTCAAAAGTTCTCCCAAACAGTCTCTAAAAAATTATGCCAATAGATAAGCTCAAATAAGCTAATTCAAACTGGCCATCAATCATTCAATCAGATAAACCCTCAACAATAACAACAACAACCAAGCCTTATCCCACTAAGTGGGGGTGACGCTACATGGATCAAATTACGCCATAATGTTCTATCTTAAACCATATTTGGATCCAACTAATTAATCTCTAAACTTAATTTTCACAAGTTTAATTCCTGACTTCTTTATTAGTAAAACCAATAATTGAATTGGGTGAGGATCCAAACCATACTATGTGGAGGGTAGACACCATTATCATGCTAACTGACAAAATGATATCCATTTTGCCAAGCAACTCTGAGGTTTTTTATCTTACTGACATACAGTTTTATACAATAATTGAGAACCTAAAACTATTAACACCTACAAACCATATAGACTGATCGTTATAATCAGTCAATTGATGGAATGGATACCACATCCGATAAAAATGATACATCAGAAATGCAAGTGGACCTCTGTTTGAGAAAGTGGAAGTGAGTACTGAGTAAGTTTTTGTTTTGTAAAATTTCTGAAACTGATAAACTGAACATAGTAACTGCAGTAACAGGAAACTAATTATTACATAAGTATGCCGACTCAGCATATTCCAATACATAGAGTTATTTAACAACCATAACTTAGCATCTGAGAACAAAGGAAATAGATGTAATGAAGAACATACCTGTGATGCCAGTGGCCAGTAAACCAAGGTACTTGATAATAGGAAAGAGATGTGTAACACTTGTATGATCTAAGAGCTTGTCCTGCAATGAACAGTCCCACCTAATCAGCCAACACAAATACTCATAACAAGCAAAAGAAAAAAACCTAACAGTCAACTTCATGTACTAACCTATTTCCTCGAATGAAATGCACCTTGATTGAAAAGCTTGTGACCATATCCAAAATATTAACTCAATGGTCTGAAATTACTAACACAACTAACTACCTGCACCACCAATAGTTTCTCAGGAAAAAACTCATCCAAACATGTTCCAAAACCTTAAAGATATTAATTCAAAATATAAAATCATAAAACCACAATCACAACAGTCTTGCATTGTTATTTGATCCAAAAGGTTAGTTAAAAAATCAATTTCCCATAACATGAAGAAAATATTTCTAACAAAATCAATTGCCTAAAAACTCATATATGTGTCCTTTTCAGCCAGGATGAAGCCTATTATACATCCATGTCTGATGCAGGGGAACTTCCATCTCCATTGCACCAAAAATGAGACTAAAATCAATAAGTTTTCTCATGGACCACACTACACAGTACACACACACACATCATCTCTCTCTGTAGTCAGTGTGTCACGACCTCTTCCTCTGATGATCAGTGTTAAAGCTTTCTATTGTGTAGGTTTCTTATTGGAGGGATTACCATGCATGATTATTATGATTTAAACTTTAAACTATCACATAAATGATTGGAGTTTTCATAGTCAGTGATTATTAACTTAACTTATTTTAAGGAAATCAATTCAAAATTTGATTCTTTTACGAGAAACTCAAGATAAGCTTATGCTATATTGATAAGCACTTATGCTATAAGCTGCAATTAAGATTTTAATCCAAACAGTGCCTAAATCCTAAATGCTATATAACGAAAATAAATTCTCAAATTAAAACATTAATTTCATTCAATAATTGTCAAACCAACAAATTGATGATTTCAATTTCAAATGATAGCAAAAATAGATCAAAGTAACCCCAAACGTAAACCTAAAACTCAAATTAGATCAAAGGAACTCAAAACCTAACATTCAGATTACATCAAACTCACAAATTAAGCTGAATTAGAATAAAAGGAACCTAAAACTCAAATTAGATCAAACTCACAAATTAGAAAGAACTGAATGCAAAGCTTAATGAACAAAATTGCAACAAACTCGCAAATCGGAGACGAACACGGTTATCTTCGACCATACAGTGGGCGACGTGAGGTGTTGCGATGGTTAAATTTCAGAACAATGGTGGTGGAGAAGATGGAGCGATGGTGTTCGGTGGTGGAGAAGATGCAACGGTGGTGTTGGATGGCGTCGTGGACATAGAATGAGGAGCGCTTTCGTTTTTGAATTTATTATTTTTCTACATTTATGAAATTTGAGAAAACAATTTTTTATTTTTTATTTTACAAGAGAAAACAAATTTATTTATATAAATAAAATAAAATAAGAATTCTTCGCAATTTTCATTCGGGCCAAATCTTAAGTAGTCCTCATATTTTTATGTTACAGATGTTATTATGAATATTATAAGTGGATGTTCATATAGCAACTGGGTTATTGGGTCATATTGTTTGCTTATTAGGCTATATTATGCTTGCCCACCAAGTCATTGTATTTCTCTATAAATAGAGCTCATATGTAACCTAATTGGATATCACAAGAGAATAATAGAATCATCTCTCTTCTCTTTCTTTATCCTTCTCTACTTTTCACTACTTTATTCATGTTCCTATTTCTTTAGTTTCATAACACGTTATCAGCACGCTCTAATCACTGAAAAGGTATTGATATAATATATTTCACTAATTCATAGTTTTTTTCCTTGGATATCATGTAATTGTGTATATACGTGAATAGGATCATTAGAAATTGTTTTTTTTTGTTGTCGTGTCTATTTAATTGTTGTGATAATTATATTCTTGTATCGATGATTATAGGTTACTGTTATAATTCCATCAAATGGAATCAGTGCCTTATAGATACACACAATTTTTGTTATGCAAATTATAGTGTTTATTTATT
>Ga0228710_1009353_pt1 | contig 13639 bp, 6 predicted proteins | sample MedpolnodulmetaG_FD_177995 | JGI IMG/M metagenome (GOLD analysis project Ga0228710, IMG submission 177995) | Root nodule microbial communities from Medicago polymorpha collected in Santa Monica, California, United States - pink nodules | ecosystem: Host-associated > Plants > Roots > Nodule...
ATTATTATTTTTTTAAAAAAACTACCAGTATAGAAGAAATCATGTTTGTTAGAAATTTCTGTAAAAACAAAAAATAGAGAATCTGAAAGAAAAATAAAAAATCAGCTTCATTTGAAAAGCTATTTTCAGTAGCTTCTCGAGAAAAATATTTTGGATAACTTATTTTTAAAAAAAAAAAATGATTTTCATTATTTTGTTTAGAGCCACCTTGTTATAGCTTTTTATGTGGAAATATTCCAGGGTCTTTTTTATGAATTATAAATAAAGTTGATATTCAATAATCATTATTAGAGATTTATTAAAAAATAAGTATAAATTATTTATGTTTGTTTATGATAATAAAAAACTTTTTTTTAATATAATCAGTTGTAGAAAATGTTTTTCTAGAGAAGCTGCTTAAAATAATTTTCATTTGAAGCAATTTTTAATTTTTTTTTCTTGAGATTCTCATTTCTTTTTTAAATTGTGATAAACAGGTGAAAACTTCTAAAATTGATATTCTGTTTAAAAAATGTGATTTTTTTCATGAAAAAAACTATGACAAAATGGACACTTAGAAGTTTTCATCTGTCCTACTTGTTACACACTTTCTTTAAATTTAAAATGAGAATATGAAGAAAAATAATTTTTTTCTTCAGATGAGATGCTTCTAGAAAATCATTTTTGATGATTAATTTATTAATTTATTTTTAAAAATAAAAGATATTTTCATTATGGTAAAAAAAATTATTTTATTTTTTAAAAAAGATGTTTTCATTATGGTAAACAAACACAATAATTTCTTCCTCAAAAAAAAAAAACAATAATTTCTGTTTTTTAATCTCTTATTAAATATCAAAATTATTTTTTTCGTTACTTTTAACAAACACATCCTCTAAAAAAACACATTTAATCTCTAAAGTGATGAAAATAATTTATTTTTTTAATAATATGTAACAAACATACCCAAAATCTCTCTTCAGTCACAACTATGTTTTTTTCTTACATTCACAAGATTTGTACCAAAAATATTACTTAAAAATATCGAGTTACGCTTTGAAGAGCTTAATCTTGGAATATTTACATGTACTTAGTTTAGCATATGGAAATGAAATATTAAGATAAAGACCTCAGAATTGATTTTCTTTAAAGTACACAGCGGTGAAGTGAAGTTAGCAGGGGGATTAATGTTGTCCAATTGCTCCACACTTGCTTGATATTCATGTCCCTGTAATAAACAAGTTAACATTATTATTTAGTTAGAAGCAGTATACTATATAATATAATAAAAAAGAAGATATGTGCAAATAATATACATACTTGCACAAAGTTATCAACAACATGGGTTGAACGTGTAAGGATGTTCCCAGCAATGTTGAAAAGATATTCAGCATCAAACTTAGTGTCACTATGGACATGAGTTGAATAAATCTCTTCCAAAATGTGTTCATCAGACATGGTTAAAGGGTTATGGTCAATAATATCTCCATTTCCAATGTGAATAGGTGATGTCACTAGGCGAACCATATTGATTCAGAGAGAAAGAAAAAAAAGTGCACTAGAACTACTCTTGTGGGTTACTATGGTTTAGAAGCAAAGATTTTGTGTGCTTTGTGTGGTTGCTTTAGTACCTTATTTATAGCCTTGAGAGCTGGAAGATTTTTCTTTTGTGGAAAGGTAATTTGTTTTTATTTATTTTTCTCTCTTAGGATAAGCCTTTTAAGGAGCTTCTGAATTCACAGTAATTCATGCAAATGAGTAGGTGTGCCAAAATAATGTGTATTTGAGAAAAAAGCAGAAATAAAAAAAAATAATGTGTATTTTTAAAGTAACGAATTTATATGCATTTTTGTGTATAACCTTCTTGATGAGTGCGATTTTAAGGTCTTCCAAGGAGAAGGTGACATGCAACAATAGGAACGACATATTTGATAAATCAATAAGTGCATCAGAAGCACGATAGTAATGTGTCAAGATTGACTCTCGATGGTTTGAGCTTGGATTGTTATTTGAACCTAGTTTTGAATCATAATTTGGACCTATATCATAAGCTACTTTCACATTTTTAATTTAATATTTTTAAATTATAAAAAAGTAAATTTTTTTAAAAAAAAATTACCCATCTCAAAAAACTTGTTCCATGAGAGTAAATTATGTATTGAAAAGTGGAATTTAAACTAATTGAAGTAATTGAGAATAGTACGTAGCATTAAATATGATAATATAATAGTTACCTTTTTCTTAGATTTTAGGCCGAGGACATTTTATTGTTTATATCTGAGATCAGATGAAATACTTCATCATGTCGTAGATTGAAGGTGAATTGTATTCGATTAGGATTTAATAAGCTAGTATGACCTTGACTTTGTAATCATTGATCAATTTCATCCCTGGATTGTTTGAAATAGTTATGTAGTCCCTCAATTTAATTCACGTCTATCAAATGAGTCCCTCATTCAAATATAAACTTTAGACTCGCTGACGTTTAAAGTTAGACGCTGACTAGTCCTCTGCATCACCTACCAGGTTTGCAAGATCAATTTGCTTGAATTTATTTATTTCTTAAAAATCCCACTAATCAAACTTTATCAAAAAAATCATCAAGCTAGACAAAAATTTAAGTTTAGAAACACATGAATATTCTTCTCTTCTTCATCATCTTGAGTTGGAATGAAAAATTAAAGCTTAGAAACACGATGATGGAGACAAGAAGAATATTCATGCGTTTACGAGTTTAATTTTTATTTAACCTTGCTGATTATTTACATTTTGAATAAATGTTGATCGATGGAATTTTAAAAAATAAATAAATTTAAGCAAATTGGTCCTTAAACTGAACATGTGGTAGATGATGTGGAAAGACACGTCAACGTTTAACAGTACATGGCATCGAGTCTAACTTTTATATTTGATGTTGAGACTCATTTGATAGACGTGAATACAAACTTAACTATTTCATAAAATTCAAGGATGAAATTGATCGATGATTACAAATTCAAGGAAGGACTAGTTTATTCACTCGTTTGATTACTTGGTGTCTCTTGCTATCATGGAATCTGTTATTTGAAGAGCAAATTTTATTTGAACATAACTCCAAATCAAAATTATTTGAACGCATAAAAGATTAAAAAAAATAAAGAAGAAAAAAGTTAAACAATGTGATTAAATTGTTTTTCTCTTAGTAATTTTTTTCATTTGTGTTTGTATGAAACATAATTTTACTTTTTCTCTGTGTTGTTTTGGTTTTTGAACCGATACATCTTTTGCATTGTTGAATGGCCGGGTTGTGTTTATGAATTGAGGCTGCTGTCATGGAGTAGTTGCCGAGTGGTTGAGGCACAGTTGGAATAATTAGTGAGATTGTTTATTTATTGAGGAGGGATGCAAGTCATGATGAATTTTGGAGTGATTGATGGATGATTCAGTTTGATGGGTTTCAAAGGCTAGCTCGTGATGTTTTTAGTCTTAAATAAGTTTGATGAATGTTGAAGATATTAGTGATTTGGTTTGATACAGTAAATAAGGTGTTGAGTGCCACATTGGGCAAACATATGAGCACTACGGTTAGCTTTTCTCGACGCAAAACAAATCGAACTCTTTCAATTTTAACTATGAAGCGAAGTGTGGATTTTGTTGAGAAGAAGGATCAAATGAGTATATGTGGTATGTCCTTTTCTTGACCATATACAAAGGAGCAAGAGAGTCGATCTCAAAGTCAACGTTTGTAAGACCTAAGTCACGGGCAAGATAAACATACCGCGGCGAAGGCCCCATGATTCTTTAAAGATGGAGCTACTAGAATTAACCATACAATAGAAGTCTTTTAAGAAATTATCATGATGGTCTCTTAAGATACCTCTAGAAGCCGAAGAATCACTAGCATGTCTACGAGATCCATCAAAATCCATTCTTAGCACTCTAGGGAACGGTTTTTAACCAAAACACATGAGAGCTAGAAATGTTATTTGTTCTCAAATAAGAGTTCATCGAGTTATGGATCTCTTCCACCTAATTTATTAAATGTTAATTTTGATAAACCAAACAAATTCACATATAATCAAATGTGTTACTAAAGTTTAATTATTTTATTAAAATTGATATCAAAATTAAAGTGAGTTTCCGTAACTTTGTAAATAAAAATGCTATTTTGACATAAAAAGTTGATCTCAGTTCTCAGACATCATACATTATTCAATTTATGTTTTTATATTAATTTATTTTCTCTTTAATCAAATCAACATTTAAACTGAATGTTTATATTTGTTATAACATGCTTCTATAAGATATCAACTTTTTGTGTGTAAACAAACATAAATGTTTTTCTTTTTAGTCTTGTCTACTTAGGAATTACGGAAACAAGGGTTTTTAATGTATGAAGTATGATAGAGGTCTACGTGATCAGTGTGTACTTTTGCTGCATAAATGTTTTCTGCAAAAGTATAGACTCCATTTATGAGATAGGAGAGAAGGTTCTGTGTACATGTGTGAGTTGTGGATTCAAACATTTCCAGTGGGCGCAAGAGCTAAACATTTAAGATGTTCACAATGTAAAAAATTCGCAATTAAGAATTGCTAACCATTGCCCTTGGGGCATTGGATAAGGGGATAAAAATAGAAATATAGTATTGGAAAATGGTGAAAAATGATAGATTTAACTTTTTAAAAGTCAAAATATTGTTGAAACCAATGCAAACATGTTACTTTTGGTTTCCTTAACCAGAGCAAATGGAGCAAGACCCTTAAGAATAATAGGTGAAAATCCATAATTTTAGAGGGTGCAAGTACTCACCCTGACCAATAGATGGGTCCACCTCTCATCTAAAAAGGAGAATTTCTAATAAGAATGCATTAAAAGGTTGAGTAGTTTTACATACAAGAAGAAAAAAATTGAGGAAAAATAGTGAGAACGCAGTTTTTCTATATTATTACTAGCAGTACAATAGTGTAAGGTAGATTTTCAATAATTTCTCTTTAAATATTTGTTGTAAAGATCCACACCTATTTTTCTTTGGTTGGTTACCAACGACTTTTGTTGTTAACTTGTCATAAAAGCTAATAAACACAAACTCCATCGGTCCTTTTAGTTATTCTCCCTTTATCTTATATGAGATTTAATTTGTATATATCGATAATGTAAAACTTTTTATAGAGATATCTTTACATGTATTTACAAAGATATTTTAATAACTAATCTAAGCTTTAACTTTCTCTCTAAGCATGTTATCTTCATTTTTCGACATTGTTATAATGAGTTCAGATGAAAAGTTCTTCATTGTAAGTAACCTTTTGGTTTTCAAGAGAATGGATCATGGTAATTGATCATAGAAGGGAAAAAACGGGTTAATAGCAACGTTATGCATGTATCATGTATGTGATATGACGAAAGGATAGAAACTCCAGCTCACCACTATGACGTAATCACGATTTCTAGCCCTGACGTAAGTAAAGTACACAAACGTGTACTAGAATTGAAATCTAAGTCAAACCATAGAACTTCATAGAAGCTTCATGTACATAAATAATTTTTTTTTTTTTAATAATTGTACATAAATAAATTAACAAATGTTACTCCCTCGTAGGATTTTTTCCCCCTCAATTTATAAATCATTTTACATTATCGAAGAAACATTAATTGTTTAAAATGTCGAATATTAATTTTTATGGAAACTAGTGTGTTAATCCGTGCATTGAGTTATTATTTATTTTTTCAAAAAATATACTCTTTACATTTTTAAATATATGTCGTATTTTTATAATATGCACTATTAATATGACATACTTTGACCACAATTTTTTAACTAATATATAAATACAAATCATAGCATATAAGATGTTGTTCGAATTTGTGTTGATAAATATTTTCAAATTATTAAATTTTTTTAACTTTTTACTTTAGATAATTAAAGATATTAACAGTCAACTTGTTCAAAAAAAGATATTAACAATCAAAGTTGTGTTTTGAGATGTCTGAATTGGTTGACCACGACCTGTATTTTGAGGCGAAAAAAGTGTAAATTTTTTTTAAAATAAAACTTTGCGGCTGGATTCACACACATTATGTGTGGAGAAACAGGAAATTTGGGGTTTGAACCATAGCGCCTGCACATTATGTCCTTGGTAGCTACCAAATGAGTTACACTTACGAGACTAAATTTTTATTTATTGATGAAAATTATTTATCACGTGTTTTTCAAGTATGTCCGCGTTTTTTTTTTGCCGCAATGACAAATATGTTTCAAATTTTTTATGTTTATTAGTGCTAGACATGTCTCGTATTTTTTTTAGGTTCAAATGTCCCGTGTTTTTATGCATGAGTGAAAAATATATTTTCATTATTTTTTTTTATATTTATCAACAAATGTTTGCCTTTTTTTTTTTATGTATCAAGTATAAATATTTCTATTAGTGAAAAATATCTCACCCATAATTTTTTATGTATTAATAATAAGTATTTGTTCTATTTTTTTTTTATGTTTATAACGTCAAAAATATGTTATGTGCTTATTATTAAAAAATATTTATCTCATTTTTTAATATATTTATTGGTGAAAAAAACCTCATAAAAAACTATGATAAATATTTTACCTGTACTTCTTAAGTTTTGCCCATTGTTTTTTTTTAATACCTATCAATTATTTATAGAGAAGAGAACTCATGTGCATATAGGTTAAGTAACATTGATTTAGCACTTTATTCTATTTTTTGTTCCTTTTTTTTCTCTCTAATAGCTTTAATCTAGATTACATAAGAGATAAGTTAGGCTTACATAACTTTACATTTATGTTTTTCTAAAATTGTGTTGACCTAGTTCCCATTTTCTTGCTTCGTTTTTCTGCTTTTGTTAATGAATTTGGGTATGCATCCTCCATTACTAAAGTTTAAAAAAAAAATTTTTTTATCAATGACCAATATTTCACCCGTTTTTTTTATGATTTATTGATTAATAGTTGTACCATACTTACTTGTTAAAAAAAAAGTTGTACCATATTTGTTTCAATATTTATCACAGAAAAATATTTGTCCCAAGTTTTTTATGTATCAACGAAAAATAATAGTCTCGTACGTTTTTAGTGATATATATTGTTCCACATTTTTTTGTATATTAGGGGAAAATATTACACATGGGTTTGTTCATTTATCTATGACAAATATATATCTCATGTTTTTTTATGCATAAGTAAAAAATATTTGTCTTATTTTTTTTATAATATTTATCAGTGATAAATATTTTTCTTGAATTTTTTAAAGCAGTGGCAACGGATCTTTATCTTCTTTTTATTTTTTTTCAAAAATAAATATTTATCTCTTGTTTTTTTTTATGTATCAACAAACAATATTTGTCCAGTTTTTTGTTTGTATTTATTAGTGACAAATATTATCTCATGTTCTTATATATGTCAGTGATAAATATATGTCCCGTGTTTTTATGTATCGGTTACTAATATTTTACCCATTTTTATGTATTAATTATTAATTTTTTTTTAGGGAATTACTAATATTTGTTTTTTTTGAATAAAAATTACTAATATTTGTTATGTGTGCGTGTTAGTGATAAGCATGTGTCCGGAATATTTTTATATTTATCTTTTTTTGACAAATGTTTCTCCCATGTTTTTTATATTCTTCAATGATATTTTTTTTATGTATAAGAGATAAATATTTGTCCCGTCTCTGTTTCCCATGTTAGACATATCTCGTCTCTGTTTATTTTCTTGTCAAATAGTTAAAATAGTTTTAAACAAACAAACATTTATACCCAAACACTTAATATGATAAATGACGTTGAAATGCTTAAGATATACGCAACTCCCTGTGGAAACGATCCTAATATACTCACGTGTAAATAGGAATATGACATGTAAAAATCTTACATCAGATTACTGTTTTCCTTTTCCACAACGTGTACAGTGTCCGGCTGGGATGGCTTAGGATGTTGATTTATCGTATCACTCTGAACTTCCTTGCCATCATTTGTTTTTAAAACCCAATCATCGTATATTTGTTTCACAAGAGTATCCACAGTAGGCTCGTCCTCTTTGAAACCTTTCGGGACCAAACACTGTAAATTATTATCATCTTCACATTCAACTAAACAAGCGTCCTCAACAAACCCAAACTCTACATCCTCAATAACACAAATTGGAAACATCTTCCCATCAATCCACACCTCTTCAGTAACATCTATTTCTTTCAACAAAGGAGTAGCGACTAAAAACCGAGCATAGTCCATCATGTCTTTGTTAATGTTACAATCATCTATTTTAAGAAGTCGACCTTGTGTTGCTGCCAACTCCAAAAAAAAGATATTGTTCCATGCCTGAAGGGGAACCCCATAACATCTCACCCATGCACCCCTCTCATAATTCACAACAGTCTCCTTAAAAAACTCTTTGAAGCCCAACCAATGTCTTTTGTTAATGGCATGAATTTACACATCACCTTCGCTTCGATCTCAATACCACCAGCCGGTTCCTTCCCCACCCCTTCATCAATCTTCAACACATCCTTGACTTCCCCACCTACACCTTTCGGTTCCACCCTCTCCTTCCTCCCCAAACAGACAATATCCCCCACCTTAACCACCAACTCCCTCTCCCTCTCCTCCTCACTTCAAATGGTTGCCTCCTTCCCCTTTTCTAATTCAAGCTTATGGTTACCCCCTCTTACCACTTCTCCTCCCTTCAACTCCATCTTATTTTTTCCTTCCAAAACATCACCATTTTTTTCTCCCACGTTACTCCATTTTTTCGTTCTCCCCACTACTCCCTCCTTACTCCCTTCCTCCTTCACGAACCTATCAAACTTTGCAACGTTCACAAACAGTCGCAAGTCCCCAAAGAAAACATTGTTAAGAGCCTTGTTCAACTTTGCCACATCCCTCACTTTCAAGAATTTTACAAAACCAAAACTCTGTCCATGAATATTACGGTATAGAGATACATAAACATCCGACAAAATTCCATAAACCTCCAACCCTTTCCTTAAATTAACATACAACAGATGATTGGGGAAATTAGTTATGTCAAACACAGCTGATACCTGAGTCGACACAACTGGAGCATTACCACTTCCATCAGTTGCGGTTGTTTCCACTTTCTTGCATGCCCCACTGTTAACATTTACGTCCCCAGCACGACGTTGATCAAACCTGTCGTGCGCTGCAACCTCTCATGAGCATGAAAATGGACGATCACGACGGTGTGTCAATGATCGTCCATGTCCGTATTCATGCAAAACCCTAACCCTAGAAGGCGCTGCACTCCAACCATCCCTACTGCTCGACCTGTTTCTGAATCTGTCTTCTCCATACCAATTAAAACCGTCTCCCCTTGAAGAATCTGAACCACCATATTCGTTGCTCTGCCGCTGTCCATTTCGTCCGCTGCTTTCCGGTCCCAATGCTTTCCTTTCTTTGTAACTCACCCAAGACCATTCCCCATGTTTCCCCCCGTTTGTGCCTCCCTGGCATATGGCCCCATCCCTCCCTATAACTCTCCACTGAAGAAAGGATCCGGCGCGGTCTTCTCGACTGAACCGGTTGCCGCGGCCTCTCACTGTTCTCACCATCGCTCTTGATACGCTCATTCTCACAATCGCTCTCTACCTATCGGCTCGTGGTTAATGCACGGTCTTTGGAGTTTTATGCTTCATTCCACGTAGATCTTATCAGTAACTAATCTATAAAAATCAAGAAGAGATATCCATGCAACTTCAAAATTGAACAGGTGGCTGCCAAGCTTTTTGAAGACCTTATCATGGTTAATCCATTTGGGACCTCTTCATGTAAACTTAATTCCTACAGTGTGGACCTCTATTAACACTTGGAGATGTAAAATTTTGCCCCCCCTTTCTTTTTCTAAAGCAGTGGATCCATCAATTTTACTTCATCTTGTGTAAGTCTTCTTCCGAGATCATGCAACCCCTAATAGACAGTTTTTCTGAATTTCTTTACTCGTTGTGTATTTCTCATCACTATAATGTCCGTAGTGACAATACCCAAAGAGGTTACTTGACACATCTTTTAATAAGCGTAGCACAACAACAAAGTTGTCTGATTAGGGTGCGTTCAAACTTATTTCAAGGTCTTCTTGACATTTTGCTCTTTTAATGATCGTTTCTTCAATTTATTACATATCTAGACTAAAACATAAAAAATAAAAAAACCTGACGTAAAATATTGTAAAATGACTCATAAAAGACCCTTAGAGTGTGTTTGGATGAGGTAATTGGAAAATTTTAAAGAATTTAGAATTCTAGGCAATTTAAATGATTCAATTAAATTACTTTCATTTCTCAATGCTTTTGTTTGGATGGAATGATAAAAAAATTCATTGTCATCATTTTTTGGCAACTTTTATAAATGTTAATTTTTTGGGCCAAATTTGAAAATTGAAATTAGGGGTCAATTTGTTAATTTCAAAATTTTTGAGGGGTCAAATTATAATTTTTGAAAAATTTAAGGGGTCAATTTGCAATTTTTTATAAAAATTGATTGGGGTCAAATTGAAAAATTTGGGGATCAAAATGAAAAATTTGAAAAAAATATAACAATGAAGAATTTTAAGTGTCATTTGAAATTCTCTAAATTTAACTTGAACAAAATACTTCATAAATTTCCATCATTTTGAAAATTCTTCAAATTGTTATCCAAACAATGAAATTCACCTCAAAGTATTTGAATTCCTTCTAAACATTACATTCCCTCATCCAAACATACTCTTAAATTCTATTTTGATCGGGTGTCATCATTTGGAGGTAAGCAAATGAGGTTGTCTATAGCTTAGTGAAGGCGGCCACATTGTCAGCTAGTTTCCATATTTCGGTGGATATAAAAATTGTACTGAACACAATATAAGTACTTTTTTTTTTGGGAAACACAATATAAGTAATGAAATGCTAGAATAAATTTTACTTAAAAAAAAAAACTTTAGCATGGTTCTTAAAGAAATATTTCCTTTCACTCTCACGAAAGGTTAAAAATTAATGAAAAGTTAGGAGTAATTAAATATTAAAAAATGTAAATTTCACTCTCCTATCATGAAATGTTAAAAAAAAAATCATTACTATTATGTGACCTCTTTATTAGTTGTGCTAAAGGGACAAACTGTATATAAAGAGATATTTAATAATGATAATAATTTTGAAAAAGGATTTTTATAACTCTATAAAAGCTAGTAATTACTTAATTAAAGAATGAACTCTATACACTATACATTATAAAGAGAACAAATAATATTTTTTGTTTTTTGTTTTGTTTCGGTATCGTTCTATATTTTACATGCAAAGTGGAAAAATATGTCTGCAACTATCAAATTTATTTATGCCATGAGTTTAATTCTTTTCATTGGGATGGAAACTAATTGTAAGACATTTTTTCATCGTTTTTCAAATTTTCTCCTTTACTTCTTAGTTCGTACGCCACCATTTATCATGTTTTGGTAATGTTATTTTATTATCTTTAAAATTTATACAGTTGGAAATTTCTGTGAAACTGATGCTGATTGTCCAAAACTTGGAAACAACAAATACTATGTTTATAAATGCCTTGATCAAATATGTCAATATGTTCGTCGCTAGATTCCACAGGCCAATTAGAGTGTGCCATCTACAAATGTTATTTTATAAATGCTTTATTTAATATATATTTTTAAACGATGTGCTATCCGTTCGTCACTGATTATCTGAGTACCACATATGAAATAGTACGACAACATACCGAAGAATTATTATGATTTTAAAATAAATGTGTCATTACCTTATAATATAATTTACTCCATCCGTCTCAAATTGTATGTCGCTTTAGGAAAAAAAATTGCGCAAATTATATGTCGTTTTACAATACCAATGCAACATTAATGCCCAAAACGTCATACAATTTGGGACGGAGGGAGTATATGAGTTGGACTTCTTCTCTTTGTAATAAAAAATAATTTATATGAATTGATATTTATTAATTATACTGGAATATATTTTTATTTCTTTTCATCATTTCATGAACCATGGCTTTATGGTTTTATTCTTTAAAATGATTATAAGGAAGCCAATAAAATTATTACTCCGTTTCTAATTATAAGAGACTCTTTTGAAAATTCTTTTTGTCCTTTTTATATGATCCATTTGCTATGTTCAATTAGATTAATTATTTCTTTATCTATATACCCTTATTTATTATATATTTTGTTCTTGAATCAGCAATAAATATTAAATAGTATGTTGAAAACATAAACTAACTCTCTCTCTTAAAAATAAAATTGTACATAAACAATAATGATTACAAATAACTTTAATACAAATATCAACTTTCTAAATTTTTATGATTTTGACAAAAAAGTCTTAAATATAGAGATGGATATTCTTTTCTCTTAATTTTGAAACTTCTTAACATGTGCAAATTTGCACATGATAGAAAAACCCTTGAAGATATCATCCTGCTATCTGATTAAGGTATATCACGCCTTATTATTAACCCCGCCACCTATAAAAGTAAGCTCAGTTGGTAGGGATATCGCATATTATATGTAGGGGCCGGGGTTCGCGGGTTCGAACCCCGGACACTCCACTTCTCCACAATTTAATCGTGTGAGTTCTAGCCACTAGGTTACTTGACAAAAACAAAAAAAAAGTAACTTTAATGGTTGAGTATTGAAAATAATAATTTGCTTCAAAGACTCCTTTAAAAAAAAAAAAATTATTGCTTCAAAGACTATAATCTTAATTTTATGTCATAACTAGAAATATTACGTGCATTGCACGAGTTTTATATGAATCTGTTTCCAGAATTTAGATTTTAACCAAAAAATAATTTTAATAAATATAGTTGGGAAATGTTTACTTGTGCCTTTAGGGTGCGTGTTAAATTGTTGATAATTCTGCTAATAGAAATTATGTATTGAAAATTGTGTTAATTTATTACTCAAAATGTTGAATATTAATTTTTTTCGATAAATTCTTACTATTAGTGGAATGCTTAAAATCTCTAAAGGCACAAGTTAGCATGACCATTTTTCTTATTATATTCTTAACTATTTATTACTCTATCTTCTTTCAATTCTTTAATTTATCTTTCACATACTATTTATCAAGGACAATTTTGTAAAACAATTCATTATATCTTTTTTCCATACAAAATTAATTATATTTTTTAATACGTGTAAAATGCTCAAAACATTATATATTTACATGCTTACAAGAGTGTTATAGGGACTCGATGGCAAATTATTAATTGTCCAAGCATGGAGAAAGCATAACCATAAGATGTGAGGAAGCGTTAACGCGCTGGTGCGCAAGCGATGGAATGAGAATGACACATGAATTGCACATGTCTCACTTAAGTCATGTTTTGATTTCAACCATTCCTTTTAAAAGAAGGCTACCATATATATATATATATATATATATATATATATGTGTGTGTGTGTGTGTGTGTGTATATATGTGTGTGTGTGTGTGTGTGTGATGACGTGATGATACACACAATATACCACTAAGATCAATGATGACCCAATTTCTTAAGAGATTTTAATAGGTAGGAACACTGTCTTGGAGCATCTAACAAGAGAAGATACTTACTTTGACTGGGCCCAACTATTCCAAACCTTAGCAAGAAGTTAAACTTTTTCATGTCGTGTTCTCTCTATGTCGAAAGCAGCCGACATAGTTG
>Ga0228710_1009356_pt1 | contig 13634 bp, 10 predicted proteins | sample MedpolnodulmetaG_FD_177995 | JGI IMG/M metagenome (GOLD analysis project Ga0228710, IMG submission 177995) | Root nodule microbial communities from Medicago polymorpha collected in Santa Monica, California, United States - pink nodules | ecosystem: Host-associated > Plants > Roots > Nodule...
TTAATATTTTTTAAGTTTTTTTTTTTTTAGAGATATTATTTCAGCTTTTGTTATTGGTGTATAAATTTGTATTGTGATATTAATCTAGCTTATGTTACATGTGTATAAATAAAACTCAATGTATTGTTTAAAGTGTGCATTTCAATATTTATTCACTAAAATTTCAGAGATAATTCAGTCCATTGTCAAGTCGTAAAACATGTTTCATTCTCTAATCCTCTCTATTACGTAGAGCTGTTAAAATAGAGAGAGAGATAGAGAGAGATACCACATCTCTACTCAAAACCTTCAGATCTGACCTTAGATATATGTGCCACCTCTCTTAAATATAGCATATTTTACCCATTCATTGTCAATAGGAGATTAACAACTCACACGTATGCCCAACATAATACCAAGACCAAAAGAAATTAGTTTCCATCTTTGTCATTTAGTGAGAGGATTGAAGACATAAATTTTTTTGTCTAATTTTCATTAAATTTCAACAGATATATAAAAATCATAGATTATCTAATGTTTTTGTTTGCTAATTCGTTCATAGTTAACAAATAATAAATAGATAAAAAATAAAAATATAAGTAACCATGCATTTTTTTTAGAAATAATTGAAATAGTTCGTTTGCCATTTTTCTTTGTTTATGGGAATTAATATATTCTTTATTTTAAGAATCTTCTTTCACTTTTTTTTTGTAACGTCTAAATGAGAATGCACAAATGATATGATTGAGTCTGCTTTCTCCTCATTATTAATAAGTAAAATTGACATAAATTTTACAAAATAAAAATAAAAATATTTTCACAAAGAAAATAGACTATAAGCTATCATATAACTTCAAATACAAATAAATATATATTTCAAAAACAAATTGATATCAATGAATTAATGAAATTACATAAGTATATGCTGTAATTAAATAAAATCTTCTATTAAACAAACTTTCTTTGACGATACTATTAAACAGACTTGTAAAAATATTATGTGATAGTTGCAATTTTAATCCTCCAAATATTGTGATTGTGGAATTTAACTCCCCATTTATATAGATGCCAAAATCTCTAAAAATTATGGGGGTTAAAATCGCACAATCGCGATCAATGGAAGACCAAAAGTGCAAATAAATCAAATATTTTCTAATTTCTAATTCCAAAGATCTTGTCCATGGTTGGATGTTTAGGCCCGGAGGGTTTAGGGGCAGTTGATGTTGATGATGATGATGGCCTTGTAGTTGGGTAAAGAACCTTCTGAATGCTTGGCTGTTTAGAACTCATGGTGCAATTCAGCAATAACTTATAAATTTCAAGTTTAAAATGAGAGAGATGAATAGTAAAAAAAGCTTGTTCCTGAGAGGAAATTAACACAAATATTCTTTTTCTTGGAGTTGATAAGTATTGAATAAGATTTACCAATGTTATGGATATTTATAATAGCTGAAGAAACTAAAGCCATATATAGGCGCAATTCAAAGAAGAAAGACATTGTGAATTTCTGCAAAATTTCAGTTTAATTATTTATGAAATATTTTTATGAAGATCCTTGGGTGTTACGAAATGTTAAATTTCCCTAACAGAAATGAAAATGAGAAACCGTCAAAGGTTTTTATATGCTTGCATGTGGTGGTTGGTTATTTGTATATTGCATGAAATTGAGTCAAAAAAATGAATGTAACATGAATTTTACAATCCGCGGTTGCTACACGCGTTACCTATACAACTTTCAAATTTTATTTTTTTTCCGTCAGAAAACTTGAAAATGTTTTGTTACACGCTGCTGAAATGAAGAAAAAAAATATATTTCATGGTTTTTCTCGTAAATTTAAATATTAATTTTGGAAATAAAATGAAAATAGGATACGGTATGGAGAAATGTAAAATAATTGTACATCATCGAATAGAAATAGTTTATTCCCCCAAATCATCACACTACATAATAGTCTCTACGCTTTATTATTATTATTATCCCAATTTATATTTAAGCTTAACTACGGATACTTTCAAGAATAGTGTTATTTAGGTTAATGTAACCTCATGATTAAGTCTCACTTATTGTTTCATTACATGAATTATCTATTCTAGGGACTTTATTAATCTTACGCATTTGTGTGTTTTAGTAATTATTATTGGAGCATACTATTGATGCATGCATAGGGAGAAGATGAATAATTATTATCAATTTTAGGGGCATTTTGCATATAATTGTAAAAAAAACAGTCCATATTTTTTTTTCAATTTTTTTTACCCCCTGTCACGTAGCATGCCACATCAGACACGTGGCAGTGCCGCATACATAGTCAAATGCCATGTCATTTTGACTAACAGATTAAATTGATGGAGAGGACAAATTGACTAACGTTCGATAATTTTAGGGGGGGTGGTGTTGAAGTTTTGCAAAATTCAGGGGATTTTTTACGAAAGTTGCAATTTCAAGGAGGTAATTGCCTATTGACTCAATATATTGAGTCTTTTCATGTCATTTTAAGACTTCCTAACTGTTTTAAATGTTGGAATATTTTATTAGTTATTTATCAATTGTGAGCATCGATTGATTAGTGATCAAATTAAGTTATCAGGCTATTGGATTTCTATTAAGTTAATTAATTAATTAATTAATTATTTAATTAATTTGATATGGACTAAATAAATGGATGTTTAGATGGTTCGTTAACAGAATAATGGAAAACCCTAATGACCATCACACTATAAGAGGTTATGGTCCTCAATATACTGTACACAACAAACTCCCTCTTCTCCATATCTGAAGAGAACCTGAAGCATAACGGTATCAGTTGAGGGAAAACCAAATCAGCCGCCGCTAACCTTATGTTTGTGTGTTTCAAATCACATCCTCTCTCTGTATCAGATCCTTGTTGTTGAGAGGACTACCATCAAAACTACATCAAAGTATTCATAATGCCTAATTATTAATATCCTTGATCAATCAAATATGTCGTATTAGATCCGATCATATCCATGTTCAATGTATTTTTTGCTTACGCTATTAATTCATAATAATTGAACATGTTTTATGAAATCTATTTTTATTTATACCTAAATTTTTAATATTAAAATGAGTTACTCATAGTTTGGAAAAGGTTTTGTAATATTTTGATTTAAGTCATTGTAATTTTCTTTCTTCCATAACTAGACAACTATATATGTGTTTTAAGTCTTTTTTTTTGTATAAATCTTGTAATTCGGTCAACCAAAACATCTCATGAAACCTATAGAAACCAGAGGATCAAGCAAAACCACAACCACAACGAGAACATGCATTGTAAAGTTATATACAAGTACCTACGTCTAACGATCATGTGACAAGGTGTATATATATATGAGGCTAGAAGGAGGACATAGATCTCACACTGGAGGATTCACTATCCAAAAAAATGCAGGACTCGTCCAGTTCTGCAAATGTGTTTCAAACTGATTATTCTAGTAGTGAAGAATATATTCTTTGTGCTGCATCTAGCTAGTGAAATATGTGTGGATTCTTAACTCTAGTTGTTCTTAGCACATGACGCGGCACCGAGAGTGGTTCGCCACATTTACATCTGGTAGTTTTGGATTTTTTTTATGGGTAATTACAAAGCATGTGCAATCAGGGCTGGCCTAAGGGCCAAGCAACTCAAACAAAGGCTTTAGGCCTCAAAATTTTAGGTGAATAAAAAGGCCTCTAAAAAATTAATTTGATTATAAGCATATTATATGACAGATAAATTACAGACATTTACATAGCTTAACTGATTACAAAAAGACCTCAATTATTTTTGATCATGAATTCAAATTTTGATCTCCACAAAATTGATTTTATATAAATATTTTGTTAAAAAACAATATTTTTAAAAGCCACATATTTTTTTTCCTTTAGGCCTCTTAATCTAAGGCCGACCCTGTATGCTATCATACGGATGGGAATTGAAATTGACACAGGCGATGGTGGTGTCTATATTTTGAATGATGTCAGATTTGTTCCGAAATTCATAAAAAAATTGATTTCCCATGAGTTAATTTATTTTATTCTCTATAAATAGTATAATCACACCCCATGGATGGAAGTTCACTTTAGTTCTATAATTAGACTAACTAGATTATATGACTGCCCACATAGAATAAACATCTTATTGGTTGTTTGATCGAACGATGTATATAATTCAATTTTCCTTGCAATAATACCATTTTCTTTTACTTTTGTTCTTGTCCTTCTGCATTTCTACGTTTGTGTTCTTCTTCAAATATTTTCTTACAATGTTTACTCAGCATTACATGTTTCTTGAACTCCGGCTAAAACTTGCAACTTTGAACATATCAAGTAAGAACCCATTAGAGATCTGACTTGAGTTCTTAATGGATCATCAAGTTCATTTATTGAAAGAATATATTTCCACATCAACACTAATATAGGCTTCGGATGATAAAATTATAATTTAATGTTTGCAAAGTAATACACCCTAAACTTTCCTATTGCTCAAATACAAAGGAATATCCTCTAAAAAAATACAAAGGATATTTAAGAAACAAATTTAAATCAACGAATAAAGGAAATCTACATAAATATATTACACACAACTGTAAAAATATGTTGCTTAATTGCCCTTTTGGTATCCAACTATCGTGATTGTGAGATTTTGGCCATTACTTTTTTCTTCAACGATTTTGACCGCTTATGTTTTTCCCATTTGTGATTCGGCAGCCTCCATCCAATTTTCTCCAAAATTTACGTTGATGTGTCATCATTTACGTTGCAGTTATTGCCAAACAAATCAGACCTTTAGTGTGAGAGCGAACGAAATTCACTACTCATGTTTCAAACTTCTTGGCCTTTTTAAGTTTGAATTTTAAGAAAAAGTATATTTCGGCTACGAAAATTGAGTGTCACGTTAATAATTGATTACACCTCAACTTAAATTTTGAGAAAAGTTGAGAGGGAGACTGCCACGTCATCAAGAGAAAATCATAAGGGGATCAAAATCGCTAAGAAAAGCATGATGTCAAAATCGCACAATTACTCTTGGAGGGCCAAAAGTGTAATGAACTAAATATTTTCTAGTTTCTAATTCCAAATATTTGCCCCATGGTTGGATGTTTAGTCCCAGTTGATTTAGAGGTAGTTGTTGTAGTCGATGATGATGGCCTAGTAGTTGGATAAAGAACTTTCTGAATGCTTGGGTGTTTAGAACTCATGGTGCAATTTAGCAAGGACTTATAAATTTCAAGTTTGAATATAGTACCTATGCATATCAAATGACTATATTCATGTCTTCAAAATATTGCATATTTGCACTTGCTCAAAGCTAATTTTTCAACCTGAATCAAATAAACAAAGCACTAAGATGTGGAACAAAAAACACACCGCACAAAGACGAGGATCAAAACAAACAGAGTCATGCAAAGAATATGAAATCACAAAAACTAACAAAATAAGTTTGAAAATACGTGGAACAAATATGATTTTTTTTTTTTGGGGCTTTAAAATTCATATTTAGTTCATGTTTTGTATCATTTACACTGCACTAATACCCTTATTATTTCCTCCTGATAAAATAGAATTTTTTAACATGAATTAAATATGAATTTTTTTTTTTGGAGAGAAAATATGAATTTTTATGTTTTTAGTGCTTTAAACTTCATATTTAATTCATGTATTGTATCATTTACACTGCACAATAACCTTATTATTTTGAACATTTATGCAAAAACTCATCCAAAAAGTTGAAGGGTGCATATAACCTGACTTAAAAGAATGGACCAACAATATGGACGAAACTTTTTTTAGGCTAAAAGTCGAAAAAAATTCAGAGCCTAAAACGAAAGGTTTGACTGTTTACAGAGAAAAGAAATATTTAAATATGAAGTAGTGAAAATAAATATTTAACTCTAGAAAATATTGAACATTCAAATAAAAATGTATCGGCTCCTAATTTCAGGACAATAACTATAAGGGAAATGTGTTTTCTATCTTACAACATCTGGATCAGCAACTAAAGCAAGTATTCGATGTAACTCTATGGAGTATATGGAAGCATTGAAACAATAAGGTATCTAACAATGTTACTGAAACAGCTCAAACTATTTGTGATCCTGCAAGTTCTCTTCTTACTAGCTAGAGGAATGCTCAGATTATTTGTCATCTTATCCCTCAACATATTACACCGAACGATTTGAAGTGGGTGAAACCAAGTCCCAACAGGTTTAAATATAACGTAAATGCGTCCTTTTGTCAAGCTTTAAATAGGTTCGGCATTGGTGTATGTATTGGAGATGATAAAGGTTGTTATGTTTTAGCCAAAACTCTGCTCCTTGATGTAGATTTGGGTGAGGCCTTAGGTTTATTATCAGCAATGTATTGGGTTCGTGATCTGCAGCTGGTATTGTGAACTTTGAGTTTGATTCCAAAACTGTGGTGGATAGTCTTTATAGTAGTAAAAATGGTCTTTAATTTTAGCGCAGTGATTAATGATTATAAACGCATGTTGGTTTCTGATTTAACAATCTCTGATGTTACGTTTATTTGGAGACAAGCCAATGAAGTCCTCATAGCTTTACTAGGGTGGTTTCGCGTCATGCTAGTTTCCAGATTCATATTAGGATTATGTCTTGTATCTATACTATTATTATGAATGAAATGCAATAAGTTTCTTGTTGTAAAAAAAAACTATATGAAAAATGTTAATGAGTGCCCCAAGACACTTTTTAAGGGTTTTAAATGGTAATTTTTTATGAAAAGTTGTGTGTTTAATGTATTGAGAATTGAACTATTTAACTTTTTTAAAGTATAATTTTCTAATTTAAAATGCTTAAAAAGTACCCGATGCACTTTAACAAAAAAATTGGATGATGTGGGTATCGAACAAACAACTTAATGGTTGCAAAATGGAGTAAACCACTTTCTACTTAATGAGAAATTATCATAAATTCCACTCAATGTATAATTACAACTTATTTAATAAATAAATAAATAAGTGAAAAATATACTCTATCCGTTCCTTTTTAGGTGTCGTTTTAGAATTTTAACACAAAAATAGTGAAGTGCATTTTTGCACACTTTTTTCCTATTATACCCTCATTCTAATCCGCTAATAATTTCCTATTTTTTTGCACACACTTTATCTTTCCAATAAATTTAATATGTAGCAAACAATTGTTAGTTACTACTCTATTTCTCCAACAAATTTCTATTTTTTTGCGCGTTTTATCTTTCTCTCATAACAAACAATTTGCAATTTTCTAAATATTGTGCATATCTCTTGAAATTTTTAACAAGTACTACTCATGTTATTTATAGAATTTTAACTCTTCATGGAACTATTACATAGGTAACAAAAATTTTGTTTAAATTTGAAAACAACAAGAAACAAACTTTGTTTTAAAACAAAACAAACAAACTTTATTTAAAAAAACAAACTTTCATTTTTCAAATATATAGCATTAATTAGTTTTATTGAAAAATATAAGAATAATTGACAAAGGGTATAATTGACAAATCATACCTTTAAAATACCAAAACGATAACTAAATAGGAACGAAAAATTCACCTTAAAAAAGACACTTAAAAAGAAACGGAGGGAGTAACAATTACAACTTTTTAAGACGGAGCACAGTGTACAGTAGAGAGATTCAACTACAATTAATGAAAAGTACTTCCAAATGGAAAGAGTAGCAATGTTATAACTTCCAATAAAAAAGAATAAAAGTATAAACATAAAAATAAATTGGAATAAATGTATACAAGAAAATAAAGGTATATACGATATCCAACATCAGCTCCATATTTGCTAGCCTGCAAGAGATTTAAAATAGAATCCGAGGAGTGAGTAAAATATAAATTCATGTTTTTGAAGTAAAAAAAGTAATAAAAGGGTGCAATTATCAAACATACTGTTGAAAATATCCTAATATCTGCTGCATAGTTGGATAAAGAACTTTCTGAATTTTTATGTTTTTTGAACTCATGGTGCAATGCAACAATGGTTTAATTAAAATTAACTCAAATATCTTTTAGAAATGAGTAATGGATAAGTTTAACGATGGTATATGGATATATTTATAGTCGTCAAAGAAACTAAAAATAGGTAGTTTCTAATCAAAAACAGTATAAATATAAATGGTGATTTTCTGCAAACTTTCAGTTTTATTTATCAAATATTTTTCCTATGATACTTTTCCATTACGTAATGTTAAAGATTGGCTTCATAATATTATTTTATTATTATTGTATATTACATACATAGTTCTTCTTAATTTCCAGAAAATCACGTCTTACCCAAGCACGGAGGCGATATGGTCAATTTTAAGCTGCTGAAATGAAAACAATTAATTTCACTTTTTCCTCATAGATTTAAATAATGATTTCAAGAATAATTAAAATATATCATAAAACATATTTTTCATAAAATATCAAAAGGCCACGTCAACTAATGATTAAAATAACTTTAGACTTTGTTAGTCTAAACAGTTCAACTAGTTTGTAAATTACCAAGGATTATTCTTAGATAATCACAAGCCCAAATAGAAATCTTTTAGGCACACTCACCAAATTTAAATTCCACATCATATTCTTTTAATTATTTCAAAAGTGATGATATAGTTAATTTTATATTTTACTTTTATGTGAGCGTGTTTAAACTTGTGTTCATAGTCTTGTGACTATAGAAGACTTGCTCAATTACCCATTTCTTTTGGTTTACTTTTTTTTTTTAAAACAAGAAATAATATTCAATTGGACACTAAGTGTTTTGACTCCTCGCAAGCCGTAAAACGAGAAAGTTAAGGTTGTTTTTGTGTTAAGAAGGCAAAATGAATTATATTAAATTGAAAAGAGCTCTAAACATATGAAAGAAGTATTAGGCTAGGACTCATATTAAGTTACAAGTAAGATGAATAAAAAGAGAAAGAAAAAAAAAACCAACCACTGGCTAGCATCGGAAACGAAACACAAGCTAAATTACATGATCAAAACATTGAAGGGGATTTATCCACGATCAGTGAAAATCAAAAGTTAAGTATTTGTTCCTTGCTTTCAACCACCAAGAAGATAAAATGTTTACTTTATCAAATTCTTGTTGTAGAGATATTTCATTTTGCTGAATAATATGACAACTCATTTTCTTCTATATAACTCTGACACAAGTCAACCAAATCAAATGAAGCGAAGACCGGCTTTTCTTGGATCAGCTCCTCAGTTTTCAAAATGGATGAAATGATCAATAATATGCATCTTGTCTGCTAAACAAATGCCCAACCATTGGCAAATAAGAGGCCAGATTTGCCCAAAAACTCCAGAACCTACGAACAGTTGATCCACACTTTCCTCCTGCCCGCAACCACTCACACATAAACATGAATTAGCTTGAATAATTTCACATCGAATCAGATTGTCTTTCATTGGTAAGAGATTTTGTAACAAATTATGAGCAAGAGAACCTTCAAAGGAGCCACTTTATTTCAAATTATGTCATAGATGGCAGATCTATGGCTCGGCACCACCGAAGAAAGCATGTGAAAAACACTTCAATGACTATCAAAAAGAGAAAAGAAGAAAGAGGGACACCTCTCTCTTTCCAAATTAAATTCATCGATTAACCGCCAATAACGAGGACTAATGTTGTTGCCGTAGTCACACATTCCATGATCTATTTATGCCACAATCTTAGAAAATTCATTTTTCTCACAACTTGTTCCAAATATTTTCAATCCACCGGAATCTATTTTCCCTTAGCAATAACTGACTGTGATTCATAAATGACACTACCTATAACCTTTCTAATTCTATTGGCTAACACCTTACCTAACACTTTATACAAACATTCAATCACAAATATTGGTTGAAAGTCCGCTAAGCCTTGTGGGTTCTCTACTCTATGAATTAAGACTATAAAAGTGCAATCATCACTTTCACAAGATGAAAATTGATGTTCACACATATTAGATGGCTAAGAAATACCAATAAAATACAAAAATACACCCTCGGCATTTAACTGCCGCAGAAGTAAACCGGCGGTAGTTAACTGTCGAAATCCGTTAAGTGTCGTAGAGCATTTTCTTCCATCGTGTAGCCATTAATGCATTTTCCTTTAATTCCGCCCCCATTGATTTGATTGTAATTAAGATTAAAGATTTTTAGTTAGCACTATACACAGTGAGAAAGTCGATGAGAAAGTTTTATTAAAATTAAATGCTATATTTAATTGAGCAGGTCAGTGATTTTTTCTAGATACGAACCAAGTGAATTTTTTTTTTTAGAGGAGCAAGTGATTTGTTTTATCATTACAAAGAATTATTCCCGACTTTCCAACAAAGATTTCTTGCAAATAAAACTGGACAATTCCCCTAAAATAATCTAGACCATTGAGCACATTAGCAAATCAATTACTGTTAACATCAAAAAAAAAAATCAATTACTGTTGTAAAATTCAAATGAACTAAATAGTACTTCCACAAAATATTATACTTTAGTTGCTAAAAAAAATAATATCATCCCTTAAAAAAATAGTATATATTAGTTTATTATTTTAATATTATATATATTACTATTAGTATATTAGTTTATTGTTTTATATTATATAAAGGTGAGTGATAATCTCTAGTTACAGTGGGGTGGCGAACACTGTGTAGAAGTATATGTGTACTATAGTGATACATATAATGATACACATAATGATAAAATATTCTAGATTAATTGAGAGATATGGTGAACTGATTCTGATCATTTTATTTGCAAATATATTGCACCATCAATGACAAAAATATTACATCTTAATGAGGAAGATATGGCTCCTTTAAAAATATTTTATATCCCTAGACCAAAAAAATATATATATTATCACCATTAATGCGTTGATCCTCTTTCTTGTGTTAATATTTGTAATCAATGTTGACTTTCCTCTTTGAGCAACCAAAATTTTGCATTTAAAACATAAAAATGTGATCGGCACTTAATTGCCGACATATATAACTAGATTTCGACAGTTAACTACCGCCGGTTAACTTCCGCGGCAGTTAACCGTCGAGGAGGTATTTTGGTCATTTGCTGGTGTGTTTCAGCCTAAACACATGTGTCAACAACAATTTTCTCACAATATTGCAATTTCTATGAAATTCAAAGATGACCCTCATAAAACTGGACCTAATTTCTCCCTAAAAATCTTTGAGGATTACTTTTTCCATCCTGTGACCTTCTCCCGCACCCTGTAAAATTTTCAAAAATGCCCTTGTGCAGTTCAAATTTTAAAATCCGGATTCATGTTTACTATTTCGGATTTTATAATCCGGACAATTCTTATGTATAATCAGCCATCAAACTCTCACATTTCAGCAGTTTTGAGTTTTGTTTTTAAAAACAACAAAAAACCTAAATAAAAATGATAAAAACCTGTCAAATAAAATCATAAAAATATAAAAATACCAAAAAAATTCTAAAAATCAAATAAAACTAATGCAAATTTTTTCGGATTATTCTGAAAATATGAAAAAAAATTTAAAAAAAATGAAAAATGGGTATAAACGATCAAATTTTGGATTTTGAGGGGTGGAGTTCCGTAAGAAGTCCTTTCTACGGGAGTCATGATCCTTGAATTTTTTATGATTTTCTAGGGAAGTTTCGGAGCAATCCAATCAAGTAGCCCAAAAACCCGATTTTTTACGAAGAACAGGTAACAATGACTCAAAACAGAAGGATGGGAGTTAGGAAGATTAATATTGTTACCTAAAATGACTATTCATGTTACAAACATGTTTAAAATTTGTGCTGATACAGTTCGGATTATATAATCCGAACTGTGGATTATATAATCCGAACTGTTTTTCCCTTGAAAAAAGGTGTTTAGGGGGTGTTCGGATTATGTAATTCGGAAAAATCATGTAACGCGCCCTATTTTTTGAAGTTTCTGGAGTACAAAATCCGGAAAAATCCGTAACTCATTTTTCACCTTTTAACAAAGGAAAACACCGTTCCGGATTATTAAATCCGGAATTTTTAAGAGCAATTTTGAAAAAACGCAGGACGCACCATAATACCGTAAGGTGGAATAGGTAATACTCAAAATCTTCGACGAAGCCAAAACTGCTTCCATTAGGCCCAAGACTCTTAAAATTTTAACAATCCCACATTGCATGTCTCCTCTTCACTGAACATTCTAAAGAAACCCCCACTATCATTCCCGTTGAGACACTTGACAATCAAATTATCCAAACAAGGTCTTTCGATTCTATCTACTTTAAAATGAGTTGCAAAGTGATCATGGACCGCTGCTCTAATATTAGAAACCTCATTCATCTGAACACTGTTAACATTTAAAGTAATAATAATGTTAATCCTCTTTTTATTCGACATCAACCCATGAAAATTTTTGTATTAGCATCGCCTTAATTAAGCCATTTTACTCTAGACTTCTATACCACTACAGGTTATAAATGGTTGATAATGAGAAGTAAGTTTTTATGAAATAGTAGGCAATTCCTCCCTCTCCTCTTTTAACAATTGGGCCTCCTCTCCTTTTATATCCAGCTTTGAAATTCGACTTTTCACTTCTTTCAATCTATAATCCATATTATGAGAATCAATTTGATACCAACTTTCCATCCATATTATGAGAAAATGATACTTTGGCTAAGTTATGTGGTCTTGTTGGCACTGTTCATGATTCATCGCTAATGATAAGAGATCTTAATTAGATTGCGAGAAAAACAAAATCTAGCTAAACACTTGAGAAAAACAACCTTGATAATCACAAGTCCTTGAAGATCGATAACTTTTTATTACATGATATACTTGTACACTTGTGGGCGTATTAATAATGGAAGAAACAATCTCATCAATGATGAGGGCACATGAGGCAGTAACCATTGATCAATTAAAAATATTATTTTTAATCGGGCACATTGGAATAGGAACCGTTAAAAATATTATTAATATGGGGTGCTAATATTTTTAATTGGGCACATGATATACTTCTAACACATAAAGTGAATACAACGGTTCCTATTCCACCCCAACTAAAAATATTAGCAATAATAAAAATACTGAAATAAATGGATATAATAGAAGAACATAAGTATGAAGTGCAACAGCTTGATCAATTAATGGTCCCATTAGTTTCATATAAGCTTTCCTGCAAAGGAATATTGAAAATACATATAACCAAATGAGAAAAATTCAACATGTGCATAAGTAACCTAAAAAAACAACATGTACATAAGTTGAGGTGTCAAAAAAAAAGTGCATAAGTTGAAGAATAGAAGGATTTTAGATTAATACCTCAATTTCGTCCTTGAATTTTAACGCATCGGCCAAATTCGTCCTTGAATTTTGCGAAATAGCTATTTAGTCCCTGAATTTTACAGGCGTCCATCAAAATGGTCCCTCCGTCCAAAAGCTCCGTTAGTGGTGATGACATGTTGTCATGCATGCTGTGTTGTCTTGTACATGTGTTAACAAAGCAGCCACGTGTACAAGGACTAAATTGATGGAAATGGTAAAAATTCGAAATGCAACTTTTAAGTGTAATTTTTCCTTTGTTTCCAATTATACCCCTCTATTACCATTGTCTTTCATCCTCACATTTTCACTCAAAGCATCAAACAAGTCCCTAACCTTTCACCTTCCCGCCTAAACCGTCACCCTCTTCCCTTCTCCAAAACCA
>Ga0228710_1009357_pt1 | contig 13632 bp, 10 predicted proteins | sample MedpolnodulmetaG_FD_177995 | JGI IMG/M metagenome (GOLD analysis project Ga0228710, IMG submission 177995) | Root nodule microbial communities from Medicago polymorpha collected in Santa Monica, California, United States - pink nodules | ecosystem: Host-associated > Plants > Roots > Nodule...
AGATCCAAATTTTTTTTTTTTTTTTTTTTTACAAAAATAAATGATATTCATTCATTCAAATTGATAGAGTACATCGATACAATGCAAATTCGCTAAAAACAAAAAGGATGAATCTGTGAACAAACTCACAACATCCATGTTAATAGCATAAAACGGCAAAGTACAAAAGCCTACACATATGACTATATTCAAGTCTCCGGATCTGCAACAATGACGACATCAAAGTCATTGATTGGATCTTCATTGGATCTAAGCTGACCTGACAATCTGAACCGAACAAATACCTGAATGAAATAAGAAAGACAAACAACGCCACACATAGACGACGAACTAAACAACGTCGCACTAAGACGACGAAATCACGAAAGAAAAAACAAAATAGATGTGAAAATCACTTATTTCAATAAAAGAGAAAGAGAAAAACGAGTTAGAGGGGGTGATTTTAGGTCAAAATTTGACTTAAATCACCCTTCTTTAATCGATGAAGGAAAAGAAATTAAGGTTTTGATGACGGCTCACCGGAGAGAAGGAGAAGAGAGAGGTCGGCTGAGCTGTATATTAATTCAATAGTTCTGTTGATGTTTAGTCTAAACTCTTGATCAGACAACAATATAAATTATAAAAATTGAAAGTTATGCGGTAGTAATATGAATTTAATTCTCATATACACTGTCATTATACAAGAAAGTTCACAGTATTATTTATATATAGTGTATCATATATTGTTTTTAAAGATAAGTATTTAATAAAGTTTTACACATGCATTTAATTATATCCCAATGTATAGATATTTGTGGATATATTTCAAGAATGAATATAGCAAACTGACATATAGTATACTATGATTGGATGCATTTGTGATTTTAATTTGGGTGAAAGTATTAAATTTGTATATTGAGTCTAACTCATGGTAGATATAAATGGCGGATGATAGATTGATAAACTCCGACGAGAGACTCTTCATAAATGGTAGATGGTAGATGAGTTTTTCCCACTATTTAACTTGGTGTGTAGAAGATGCATATGAAGGGTGATCAAGATTGATAGGCTCTGACGAGAGCATGCCCGACTTTGGGGGTATACAAGCAGCTCAACCAAGTCGGGCCTCTAAAAGCTATTGATTTAAAAAAAACGGGTTAATAGGCTTTTATCCCCCTGCCATTTGGGGGTCTTTTGGTATACCCCCTGTCAAAAAAATCTTGGAGACCCCTGTAAAATGAAGATTTTTTGGTTTTCAACCCTGATAGCATGTGGTTGGGCAAATTAGCTTAGGTGGCACGCTTACTGTACATTGATCAATGAGGTGGCACTTTGACTTGGCATTTTTATTTCTTTTCCAATTTTTTTTAATTCCATTTAAATTTCTTTATTAAAAACTTAATTTAATGAATTTAAAATATTTTAAAAAATTATTTTTCTCTTCTTCTCCACCTCTACCTTCTCTTTTTCCAGAACACGCTTCTTCTTCTCTTTTACAAAAGCACACAATTTTTTTCCTTCTGCTTCATCCTCTCCTTCCTCCTCCGCACCAAGCCACGACGACTCACCACCACCGCCAACACCACAAACCACCACCGGATTCGGATTCAGACTTGAATCGGATTCGATTTCTCTCCCCAGATTCGATTTCTCTCCCCAAATAATAACAACAACTACACAGTTGAATTTCAAATTTTTGCAATGAGAAAGCAACAACAACAACAACGAAATTCATATTTGTGCACGAATTTGGGTCATATTCTGGGTATGAACAATACATGAATTTTTGCTTTTGAAAGTGGAAGTATTAAAATTGATAATGAACAGTACCGAAAATGGTTTGTTTGTGTGTTGTTGTTGTTGATTGGATTTGAAAATGGGTTGTTTGTGTGTTGTTGTTGATTGGATCCGAAAGTGTTGCTTGCTATGTTGTTGTTGATTGGATCCAAATGTGTTGTTGTTGTTTGTGTGTTGATTAATTAGGATTAGAAGGGAAAGAAGAGAAGAGAGAAAGAATAGATGGATGGGAGTTGAATTAAAAAAAATTCTTGTTTTTTTTAATTGCAAAAAAAAAATAAAAAAAGGATATATAAGTGAGATGTAATAAAAAAAATTAAAATATCGAGCGTTGAAAACCAAAGAATCTTCATTTTACCGTAAGAATTTTCAAGATTTTTTTGACAGGGGTATACCAAAAGACCCCCAAATGACTGGGGGTAAAAGCCTGTTAACCCAAAAAAAATCAAGTCTAATACTTCTTTTTCTTTCTTTAGTATACATCTGAGTTTTTTTAGACTCTAATTCTCCTTTCTGCACATAAATCCGATGCTATCGAACCACCCCCAATTTGTATAATCACTTAATCAGTCAATTTGAAAAGCTTTATCGTTAAAAGAATCAGAACAATCACTTCTTTTTTGCATAAACATTTGTTTTCCCTTTCCCACAACGGCGGAGTGACAAATCTAAACGACACAGTTAGATAAATTTCATCTCTTTTTCACTTAATTTTTTTATATTTCGTTTCATGTTTATAAGTTCTTATTCTGATTTTTTAATGAAGTTTAACTACACAAAAAAAGAATTGCGTTTTCATTTTACCAGACTTGACGTGTGAATATAAATGGTGTGTCACCGGATCGATTGACTCTAATACATATTAAATTTTTATATTGAATAAACCTCATTCTTATATAACCAGGTTGCTAGATAACAAATGCCACTCTTTATCATCTTTAAAACTCTATCCTTATTATCATTACATGGTTTTGAGTTTTTCTGAATAAAAAAGTATGTGTAAAAGTGTTTTTACCTTTAAATACGAATTTAATTCTTAAAAAAGTTGCATGACTTTATGTTTCACTCCTACCCGGTCTAAAAGTTATATCTTTCCTCCAAACTTTTGAATTCTTATGTTGTTCTCCAACCTTATTAACATTTAATTAGTGTTGGCCAGCTCGTGGAATCCTACATACATGTTTCCACATAAAAAGGATTGTGCTTGTTTCCTAAGATGCATGTTTCTTTCGTACGTTCCCTTTGAGAGGTTTGAATTTTCCAAAAGTCCCTTTTATTTTTTCTTCTTTTAAACTATTTTTTTATTCCTCATTATCTACAGGGGCATCTTCCTTTTTTGGTTGAAATGCCAATGGAGGTAGGAAAAAACAACCCAAACCCAAAATATTTTTTTGTGGTGGCCGAGATTTATACCCCGAACCTTGCGTATATTATGCACTGTCCCATCAACTGAGTTATTGTCACGAGGACTCTATAATGTATATTTAAATTAAGGCTAAAGTGCACTTTTCGCCCCATAAGTTTCAAATTGTCGCGATTTTGACCCCGTATTAAAAAAAATGAAAATTTTACCCTTTAATTTTACAAAACGTTGAAAAGTTGATGAGAAGACGCCGTGTACCAAAATAAAGGGTCAAAATTGCAACTTTTTGTAAAGATAAAGGGTCAAAAGAGCTTATTTCCATAAATATAGAGGGTTAAAAGAGCATACTTTCATAAAGTTAGAGGATAAAAAAAGCTTATTTTCCTAAAGATAGAGGGGCAAAATTTTCATTTTTTTAATAGGGGACAAAAATCGCAACGTTTTAAAACTTAGGAGGCAAAAAATGCAGTTTAACTAAACTATTCCTTTTATCACTTTCAGTCAAAATAGCGTTCGGAGACAATAAAGTTTTTATTAAAAAAAAAGACAATAAACTATTCACTTTTGCTAGGTGGTGCGGTGATTTTTGGATATCAAGCTATTGGTTAGCGTTGAATCTCAAATTTTTGGACCACTACCGATCTTTTATTTTCCAAGGGGAAGGGGAAAAGTTCGAAAATAACCCTATTTATGAGATCAAGGTCTGGGGGTTGGTTACATAAAGGGAATGTATTAACACCCTAAACGTCTATGGTATTCCATAGGAACCTCTTGTTTTTAATTATCTTGTGCTAAATTATTTGCTTGTAAAAATGCCTAAAGAAATCTAAGTATGAGAGAATAGGGGAAGAAGAACATTTTTGTTATTTTTATTTGATTTGGAAAGACAATATTTTGCCTACATTCCTAAAATGGGATCAAAATCATGTAGTTCGGGGTAAAAATTCCAATTGATTTGTTGGATTGATTTTAAAGTTAAAAAAAGGTTTTTAAGAGGATAAGGGGCCGAGAAGGCATAGAAGAATAAAAATATGAGGTTTAATTGATTTTAATTAAAAGAAACCAAGTCTAAATATGATTAAGATAGATTAAAAATTGATTGAGAAAAAGAAGAGAAAATAGGAGTCACTTGGGTTAAAATCCAAGGTTTGTTAAGAAAATATTTTTGAGTTTTGCATATTTGAATGTTTTTTTGGAATTTTTTGATTATTCTAAGTTAAAAGTGAGCTAAGATAAAAATCTAAAAGTCTAGGCGTAGCGGAATAAAATAAATCCAAAGTAAAAATCCCATTTCCTTGGAATTAAACTAAACTTACTAGTTGTTTGATTTTAAAGTCCTTAATTTGTCATTAATTAACCCCTAATTTGTCCCTAATTGATTTTGTCCTTTGTTAAGGTCTTGACATAAAGCAGAATAAATAAATGTGCATGTGTCAGTGCATATTCTCATTTATGTATTTACCTCATTCCTAGATACATTCTAAAGTCTCAAAAAATATAAATGACAAGAAAATAAAATGCATAAATATATTTACATAATTCCTAAGTACACTCTAAAGCTTTGATAATATAAATGACAAGAAATAAAAATGCATGAGATGATTATAGTCTTAACAAGCATAAAAATAAGACTAAACAATAAATAAAAGCAAATAAAATAAACTAACTATAAACAATAAGTGAAGTAAAAATAAAACTAGACTAATGTGAATAAATGAACTAGAAAACTAAATAAAAATGCAATAATAAGATAAAATAAACAACTAGAAAAATTAAAGTGTTTTTGAAAAGAAGAAGAAAACATTTTAAACGAAAAAAAAGGGGGGTGCAGAGTTAAAACAGGGTGTAAAAGAGTAAAACAGTAGAGATTTTAAAAAAAGGTTTGGGCGTAAAAAAAACAGTATTGGGCTTCAAACAGAAACATTGGGCTTCACATAGAAACGATCTGGATCGTTTGATCCAGATCTGAAGGATCAAAGAGATGAGGGAGTACGGTAAAGGGGTGGGTAGGCAAGCACTGGATTATTGAGGTATAAATATCTCTAATCCAAATCAGCAAGCCATTTCCCAACTTCCTTCTCTATATACCCTTTCTCTCTCCTTTCATCCTATCTTAGTTCTGGAAAAAAGAGTTTGAAGGTCGATGGAGGTTCCTTACTCCAGCGCGGTGGTGGCCAGCCCAACAGGGCGGCGCCACCACACCGGAAAACACAACCAATGATTTTCCCGAAAAAAAGTTAAATCCGAACCCGAATTTCAAAAAAAATGACGAAAGAGAGCAGATCTATGTTTTTAAAAAAAAGTTATTCCTACCTCTTCCTCTTTACTGTTTCGATTCACTGATGTTATAAGCTTGCTGGGTTCAGAAAGCCTGTTTGTTTTGGGTTGTCGCTAAGAACAATTCGAAATTAGGGTTATGCCTTTTTGGAATTCGAAATTCTATAATGTTGTGTTGGATTAGAATTCGAAATTATACTGGTTTTGTATTGATATGGTGAGATCTGAAAAAAGTGGGAAAAGAAGAAGTTGTTGTTGTTCCATTGTGTGTTCTTGAAATTTTTTTGGTAAAAGGGTGTTTGATTCGTTTTCTGTGGTTGCCAGAATTTTTTATTGTTTCTCTTGGAAAGCGTGTCCCCCTAATCCGTGCCAATGATTGTTGCTTAAATAGTGACCAATTAGGGTTTTTTGATGCAGGTGTACCATGGGCGGCTGTAAAGGATGTGCCACAAATGGAAAATTGTCTCCTAGATGTAAATGGAATGGACAAAAATGCCCTTAATGGGCTTTGGACAGCAAGACACTTCTTTGGACTTAAAAGAAGTAAAAGACTAAAAAGAAATAATAAAGAATTAACAAAAAAAGGAAAAACGAATTAAAGGATTAAAAATAAAATAAAATAAAATAGAATAAAAGTAAATAAGGAAAAAATAAATAATAACGAAAAGATAATAATAAAAATAATAAAATAAAATAAAATATTTAAAACTGTCCTTTTTGGAACCAAAATGAGGTATTTTAGAATACCTCTCTGCCGAAATTTCGTCTGAAACGACGAAACTTCTTAACTTTAAAAATACGCTTAAAAATAGAAAAAAAATTGGTCAAAAAATGGGGTATGACAGATGCCCATATTTAAGTTTCTTTGATCGGAGACTTGAAAGTGAAATTTTGATTCGACGGGCCAAAGAGACTTAAATACAGAGTACGCCATTTTTGACCAATTTTGATTGAAAAATGCTATGAATGCGATGTTATGAATGCAATGTTAGAAATGTTTGCGATGTGTGTATGAATGCAAGATGACGAAGATGACCCGACTGGGGACAGAACAAAACAGAAGGATAGCCGAGTTCGTTAAGGAAATGGATTTGACTCTGCTGGCGGATAAAACAGGTTCACTGGGGAACACACTGATAGGTATTATCTTCTATCGGTAACAAGATAGCTTAACGAAAGGTAAACTGAAAGGAGATAAAATTGTTTAATACTGGGACAACAACAGCTTTAATGAAGACAGACCATATCAGAAATAAAATTGAGTAGACTTTGGGGAAATTGAAAAGTATTTATAAGTTGATTGTTTGACACAAAGGTATTTGCGGGCTATTATCCTGACTCAAAAGGTACTGGCAGGGTCTTAACCTGACTCAAAAGGTACCAGCATGGTCTTAACCTGACTCAAAAGGTACTGGCAGAGTATTATCCTGACTCCAAAGGTACTGGCATGGTCTTAACCTGACTCAAAGGTACTTACAGGGTATTAACGGGACTCAAAGGCATTTGCAAGATATCAACCTGACTCCGAAGGTACTTACATGGTATTAACCTGACTCAAAGGCATTTGCATGATATCAACCTGACTCCAAAGGTACTTACAGGGTATTAACTTGACTCAAAAGGTGTTGACAAGGTCTTAACCTGACTCAAAAGGTACTGACAGAGTCTTAACCTGACTCAAAAGGTACTGGTAGGGTCTTAACCTAACTCAAAAGGCATTGGTAGGGCCTTAACCTTATTCAAAAGGTACTGGCAGGGTATTAACCTGGTCCAAAAGGTACTGGCAGGGTATTAATCTGGTTCAAAAGGTACTAGCAGGGTCTTAACTTCACTCAAAAGGTATTGGCAGGATATTATCCTGACTCCAAAGGTATTTGCATGGTCTTAACCTAACTCAAAAGGTATTGGCAAGATATTATCCTGACTCCAAAGGTACTTGCAAGCTATTCGCTTGGCACAATGAAATAAAAGGTGGCTGCAAGCTATTTGCTTGACACAAAGGTAACAAAAGATGTTTGCAAGCTATTCGCTTGATACAATGATGAGTGAGGACCGAACTGACGGGATATGACCGAACAAGACTCTAGGTGACCAATGCAATTATGTATGAATGATGCTGTATATATGTTGTATATGCATGAATGTATGAATGTATAAGTATATGAATGTACAACTTGTACGACGGTACGACTGTAGGACTATATATAACAGGTGAACTTGACGAAACAAGAATGGACACGTAAGATGGGAAGTGGACCGACATCACAGTACAAACACTCGGTAATCTTCATTGGGGAGGATACGATTGGAGAAGGATCAAACCACAAATGGGGTAAAGCCCGTTAATCAAACCACTGATGGGGTAAAGCCTGTTAAGGTGTATCAACTGATGGTGAAGTAAAGCAATTCTTGGGGATAAAACCCAACAATCAGGAGTCTGGCAGAAGTCGCCATTTCTCGGGGATAAAGCCCGTCAATCTGAAGTCTAGCAGAAATCGCCATTTCTTGGGGATAAAGCCCATCAATCAAAGTCTGGCAAAAGTCGCCATTTGTAAACCAGCATAAGGTGTATTCTTCCATTTGGCTCACTTGAACTGTGATGCCTCTGCCTTTTTTTTTGTATTGTTTTTATTTGAATCCCTAATTTTTGCCTGGATCGTCCTTTCGGGTTTTCAATCCACCGGGAATATATTCTTTTTTTGTATGCCCCTAATTTTTGCCTGGACCACCCTTTCGGATTTTTTGTAATCTAGACCAGACCAGGGGCGACCCTGAGGGTGTGCGTGAAGAGCGACCACACATGGTAATTCTTGCATTAATATTTGTTTAGTATTGAAAGACTTGGGTCATTTTTTGACGAGGACTTGGAATTAGTTTGCATTAGTCTTGAAACTTATTTAAAAACAGTGATTCTTATAATCTTCATGGTGAAATTCTATTTGAAGAATTAAATTTTTTAGAGTGATTTTAACAATTGAATCAAAATCAAGTTTTATGATATTGAGTTCTCTTAGGACATTTTTTTTTCTTTTTCTGAAATATCTTAGGACATTTAATTGTTTTCCTAATGCATGCATAACTTTATGATATGGAATATATTTATGACTTACAAAGAAAAAGGGACCATATTTATGACGGTATGTATACTTTTGTGACTTGTAACAGAAGTAATACTGAATGACAATGATATTCATTCACTCATTCAATTATGGTGAATGATGGATCATGGAGCATATAAAATCAGGAAGATTACTAGTATAATAGAGAACATTATTGAATGAATGAGAAATAAAATAGAGTAACCTTAGCTTAAACATTCTGCATTAAACCCACCTTTATACCTTTATATCGGTGGTGCTTAAGCTCTCTATGCCATTCTTCCATCCCCTCATTAATCATAACACATCCATTTTCACAACATAGCACGTTCCATGTACCCTCCAATGTAAACAAAGATCAATAAACATCGTAGAATTTCAAAACATAAGGTATCAACATACTATAACCAACAATTTTTTGAGATTTGTGTTGTCTTCATTTTTTTAGGATTCAGATCCCAAAAAGAAAGAAAAAAAAAATTAAATCAGTGAGTTTTTTTTTGGGTTAATAGTGCTTTACTCCACCTGTAATATAGACTATTTTCGGTTTTTCATCTTATAAATTTGTTTTTTTTTTTGTTTTCATCCTTGTATTTTTATTTTTGTTTTGTTTTGGACCTTCATGACAAATTTCGCCCCATGTAATTTGAGCAAATTTTGGTTTACCCCCTGGTAATTTGAGCAAATTTCGGTTTACACCCTGCCATATCATCAATTTTGTACGGTTAGGTGACCTGGGGGGTATTTTGAAGCAAAATTATTTACAAGGACCGAATCCAATTTTTTTTAGAGGAGGCAAACTCGGAAATGACCTATATTACAGGAGATAAAACACTATTAAACCTTTTTTTTACATCAATCAGCGAGTACTCAGTACTACTCCCTCCGTCCCTATATGTAAACCCCCTTTGTTTTTTTTTCTTCACATTTCTTAAGAAAAGTTGTTAGTGTAATTAATGTGTCTGTTTTGTGTGTTAATATTACCAAATTATCCTTTGTTTGTATGTGTATTAAATTTGGACTATTCATATTTCAAGATAAGTTAATAGTATTAATTAAGGGTATGTTTAAGAAAAAAATAACAAATGCATTTAGTAATTTGAAAAGATGTTTATATTTAGGGATAAAAATAAAGTCAAATTGGTGCTTAGATAGACAGACGGATGAAGTACTCATCACTGTTTCCATACTCTTGTGTAACAAGTTTTGAAATGGAATAACAACCATCTATATTTGTGTAAGATTCTACTTTTTCTCAAGGAATCACAAAGAGTTCCTTTTGATGGTTTCATAACCGATTATTTTTAACTTTCAGTCTCTAGACTAAAGAATCACCCTTTTCAAAAGTACTCTTACTATTGCTTTCTTGTCCTTTGTCAGATCTTAATGCAGAGAATTTATTATGTATCAAATCTTCAAAGTAATAATTATAATTAGCAAGATGATTAATAAGATTATTTGAGATATTTTGTTGTTGCTTAACTTTTTTTGTTTCATAGGAATAAATGTATCTTAACTGCTTTCAATAAAATACACAATTGCTGCTGTAAAATATTATTTTCCACATGGATTTGTTTGAATAGCTGGCAGTCAATGCTGAAGAATAAATAAATCAATTTGGCTGAATGTTACAGAGAATCAGCTTGCTAACAAATAGGAAAAATCATGACTCACTTTACCAATGCTATCCTTTAAGTGCAAAAAGTAAAATGGTTTGTGATTCAGGAATCTGTAGCAGTAATGGCTCATATCTGTAGTAAAAAAGTAAGCAAACAGTTTCATAATCTTGATTATATTAGATATAAAATATTTTGGCACTATATATGAAGTAGATAAGAAGCATTTTTCATAGTATTGTATATGAGAATCTTGTTGAATTGTGATCCTAAGCGGGGAAATTTTGCCTTGAATTCAAGCACCTTTTATGAAATATCAATGTAGACCCTTTAATTGAAAATGATCAATATATTTAGTCATCTTCTTAAATTTTGCACTACAATTTTAAATAGAAAAATGCTAAATATAGCGACAACTTTCATCACGAATCCTTCGCGAACGTTGTTGTGCTATTTACTGTATGCGATTGATGATGAGGTGACATCCGTTTACGTTATCCTTTCCTCCCTGCTCTACATTTACCATTCAGCTCTCATCCTATGCTTTGCAGATACTTCTCTCAACTGCACACACACCAACTGCACCGATCTTTCAGACTAGTTCACACACTATGTTGCAGAGACTGTTGCTCCTTTGTGTACTTAACTAGTTCACGCACTATGTTGCAGTTGCAGATCTTTGGGGTGGAATTGTTGCCACATGCTATGTTAAGTTTTTAGTTGGAATACACGTGGTGGTGGTGAACGGTTTAACAGTTGGTACTTACTACTTAGCAGCACTTATTTTTTATTTTTTTAAATAAAGTTGCACTTACTAATCACCCCACACCTTTTTTGTTTATTTTGATATAAATCTAACCAAGTTAATATTGGAAATTTAAGTAAGTATATAACACAACTAGCCATTCGTGAAATTCGCGAGCGTAATCCGTCGCGATATATAGCACGGCTCTTTTAAATATTATATGATTATTTTGATGTAGCAATGTGTTTTATTGGTTTTGACGGAGGGACTAAATAGAACGATATTTTTAAATTTATTTAAAGGACTAAATTGCTGCCTCGTAAATTTGAGTTGCTAAATTAACCGGCTCTTAAATGTCGATATTACTAATATAGTAAAAAAATGTAACAGTTTCCAATACATAATTAGTATAGGACTGAACAGAGAAAGAAGAAGAATTTGATTGCCTCAACTAAATTAGTTAAAAATCAAATCTGCTAAGTATCTGTCTAGTTTAAAATGCACACAAATATGCATCATGGAACAACAAACACAGCCAAAACCAATCACATGACTAATGAAGTCAAGTCAAGCAAAGAAACCATTTGACCACAGAAAATGTACCTCTTTCAAAAGTTGAATCATAATTTACAGTTCCATGTGATCTTGTTTAAACCATGAACATTGGACTCACCCCAGTGGTTTGAATCAGATTCTTTGTCTTAGCTTGACAAAAAAGACTGTTTTGTAGTAATTAGTACTATATAAATTGAGACCCCCTAGCTTCCAATTTGTATCACAACACAACACACTTCCTTCCTTCTACACTACTTTATAGTCACTAAGGCTAATTAATATTCTCACTCACCACTCGCTTCTCACTAGTAAAATGGGAGGAAACAATCAAAGGAAGTCATCTAAATCATCATCATTCAGGTCAGTTTTCAACATATTCAAATCTAGCAGTAACAAGCAAAGAGGGTATTATTATGATCATGGTGCATATGATAACAAAGTATGGCCTAGTGATGAAGACAGAGGCAGTTGGGGTGTAGCTGATCCTGTCATTGACATGAGATCTACAGCATTCATTGCTCAATACAAGAAACGAATTTCTGAATCTGAAATTCATTGGCAAGCTCAACCTGAGTAGTAGGATACGAACAATCTTTTCTCTTTATCCATTTTTATGTTGTAATTAGTTATTAATTATCATTTTTAAACTATGATTAGTAACGTTAATATGAATAATCTTTCATGTTTCATGTGAGTATTGATTTTAATTCCAATGTAGAGAACAAGTGCAAAGTATACAGATTAAATGTTTCTTTAGTAAGTTAATTTTTTAAAGAACTTCAACAAGGAGAATCAATGGATTAAGGGGCTTAACCGTTTCAAATTTCAATCACTATGCATGGCCTTGTTGCAGTAATTACGGCGTGAAATCTTATATATCCTGCCCCTCCATTATATCAATTTTCCCTTGTTGCCGACTCACTATCTCTGGATATCCTTAACTCCTTAAAATTTCAGCTAACTTAGCGATTTATATGAAGACTATGATTCTATGAAAGCCTGTTGCAACACACTGAAATTGACACGTGCAGTTGCATTGCGGTTTTTACAGTAATTTTGAAGAACAGTGTAATTGCATTTTGATGTATTTGCAAAAAATTCTGCAACAACCCATGAGTGTTTGGATAAGATGATTTAGGTCTCTTCCAGCTTAAGCAGAGGCAGAGTTCATTGATTTGAATCCAGCCTTAGAATTGTAGCAGCAGCGAAGAAAAACTCTTGAGAAAGAGTTTTGTCATCCATTAATGTGATCCTATACAGCTTGAGGCGTTGCAGTTCTGCGGGTAATGATACATGATTTACACCTAAGAAAAACTGCAACAACACTGATATTGTTGCAATAACACACGAGTGTGCGAATATTGTTGCAACATCACATGATGTAGCACGCAAATATTTAAACTAGTGTTGACATGCAAGTACTAATTTTTCTTCGAATATGAATAATTAAATTATACTAATATAATATACAGTTAATTAAATTTTTTAAAATAGTTGGAAATGTTATTGTAAAGAAACATATAATACGTCTCAGGTTTTTATCCAAGATATTACACCTATTTATTTCTTATTAGAAAAACACTACTTTTTTTTTTTAAAAAAAAAACAGACTTTTTTTGTCATCAATTTTCATAACAAAAACTTAAAAATTCTTAAAACATTTAATTAGAAACTGTAATGGTTCTAAACTTCTACTCAATTGAAATGGAAATGTAAATGAGATTTCATTGATTCACCCAAATAAGCATTGGAACCTGGTAATTACAATCTTTGTTGATAGAACACATTAGGTATATGTTGTATATTGGCTTCAAATTGGATTTGCAGGAAACCTAAAATCGTGTCACGATTTCTGGCACCGTGACACGATTGGATAGGCAGTGAGCAAGGTAGTTTGAGATGGAAAATCGTGCCACGATTTGGGAAATCGTGACGCGATTAAGCTACTTCCTCACCAAGTTTCCCTTGAAAGGGACTAGTCATAACGGTTACCCAGATGAAATCGCGGCGCGATTGGTCAGAACCGTGGCGCGATTTTGAACAGCTGTGACTAGTATTTAAGTGGTTCTGCAACATTTTTGAAGAAGAGCTGAAGCTAGAGGCCTAGGGTTCACAAAGGGGGGAACTTGAGAGTTGAGTACCTTTGTAGGGAGGGTCTCTAGGGTTGGGATAAACATTGTAAACACCTTGGGTAGTGAGATT